>Ga0206682_10000029_pt1 | contig 121228 bp, 123 predicted proteins | sample M240m12015metaG_FD_155444 | JGI IMG/M metagenome (GOLD analysis project Ga0206682, IMG submission 155444) | Ammonia-oxidizing marine archaeal communities from Monterey Bay, California, United States - M2 40m 12015 | ecosystem: Environmental > Aquatic > Marine > Intertidal zone | place: USA... | reverse complement strand
TTAAAACCACAATATACTACACTGTGCTTCACTATAGGGAATACCGGTTCTAAATGGTGTATATATTGCATATAAAACCAAGACTTTTCGGTTGACAAACGTGTTATAATAGTGTATACTATGTAGTATAATATGAGAATAACTGAAAGGACAGTATGATCAGAATAATAGGATTAATAGCAATAGGATTAGGTGTGTATTGGTTACTGCATTCATTTGCTACTACTATGGGATTATGAGAGCTATCTTTACTACTATGTTGGGTTTAACTGTGGGCATATGGATGGGTCTGGTTCTATATATAGGATTCAATATGTTGGATAAACTTGACTATATAGCAGAGAGTTCAGACTATGAGATACAGATGTTGGATAACATATTTTCACAATTAGAACCTGTGGGGGATTTAGGCATGATTTCACAGGGCAGAAGCTTTAGTTGTACAGTAGATTCTGGGTTGACAGACACCTACAATTAAGCTATAATAAGGAACAATAAACAGAAAGGTTCTACAAGATGAGTATGACAGAATTACACGCTAATAGTTTTGAAGATGTAGTCACAGAAGACGGCGTAATATGGGACTGTGCGAAACCCGAATACCAAATTCCAGACGGATCATATCGACTGCGTACAGTGTGTCCGGACTATAATAACTCAGCTGCAAAGGACGTAGACCTCATATGGGAAAGCGATTATGCTGTTACAGTAACAGATGGATTGGTAGATCAATCGGCAGCATGCAGAGCCGCAAGTCATTTAATGGACTGTGTAGGCAAACGCAATAGATATTTAAACGATATTTGGTGGAATAGTAGCTCAGGTTGTCTAGAATTCAAGGTAGCTGTATGAGCAATATCAACATAACCAAACAACAATCAGACAAGTTTACGGAGGAATCCGTTAAAGAATACCTAGCCCGTGGTGGAAAGATCACGGTTTGTGAAACTGGTGCCCGCACTGAGAACCTTCAGGTGGGACAATGGACACGTAATCGCAGACGTGGTCCAGCTAAAAGCCAACCAGATTCCACAAAAGAATAGTTAAAAGACTATTCAAGTTCCTCTTGGGAGGAAACGTAGTACGTTAGGTTGCTACAGTGTATATAACGGTCACCAACCCTTGTGTTATGGGGCTGGCTCCTTAACTAACTATACACAACCCCATTGTGTTGACCGTGCAATGGGGTTTCTTTTTGGCCAGAGGTTCAGACATATATATGATATCCTATATATGACCTGGCCTTTTTGCATACGTATGCAAACGATTGTTGCAAAAATGCAACACCTTATTGATTCATATAGGGTAATTCATATATATGACCGGCCCCCTTATAACAATAATAGGGCAAGATGTCTAGCATTGTGGCCAAATATCTTGCCCAATAACGGTAGTTCTGGTTGACAACCAAGACATCTTATGCTATAATATATACATATTAAACAATAAAGGAGTAGCTCTTATGACAGTAACAGACAAAATGCTTAACGATACTATGGGTATGATACACAATATGGACCCAGATCAAATCGCCGCAGTAGTTGATGCAGTCAAACTTAGACGTAATCGTATTAATCAAACCGCTATTAGAACAGTACAAGTAGGTGATAACGTACAGTTTACTGGACGAGGTGGTAGACTAGTAAGTGGTAGTGTTACTAAGAAAGCTATTAAGTATGTAACAGTAGACACTGGTAGTGTTAAGTGGAAGGTTCCAGCTAACATGTTGGAGGTGCTATAATGCGTAAGGCAGTAGCAGTAGATGATGCAGTAACGTTTACTAACTCAGCCCAAAGGGTTATTAACGGTTGGGTTACTAAGGTAGAAGGACCCTGGGTTACAGTGTTTGAACAGCCAGGTAGTTGTTATAAACTTCCTATTAGTGCTGTAAAGCATCGCAAAGAAGATGCATAAGTAGACTTTATATAAGTATTCTCAACTAATATATAGGGATTCTTCAAACGAATCTCTATATTTCTTTTTATATTCTGATTCTCGAAAAAGATTCCTGAATGGTAAAATCACGGTGGTCTAATGACACAGCTACGGTCTGGTGAAAAAAAGTGATGGCGCCCAACAAAAATCTGTATTTTTTTACCACTTTGCTACACAGCCTTTTCTGATTATTCTCACACAGCTCTAAAACCATAACGCATTGTGCTATGCACTGTGCGTACAACGGATAGCTACTAGACGTTGATATACAGTAGTCCTTACTATAGTCTATACTATGTGTATTGTTATACAGGGTATTGACACTTTTGCCTTTTAGCATATATAGAAGAGTCTTGGTATTTTGTATATAAAAAAATTTACGCATATATTTTTTTGGTCTTTTACTGCTAGGGAAAAGGTGTTCGTCTCTAAGCTATTCTATAAATAATATTATGAACTGGATACACGGACACGATTGCATACACAATTTAATAATATCAAAGCGTTATTTAAATGAATATGGCGACAGAGACATCACTGACTACGAGCGTCTGATTCAAAGTTCTCTACCACTAACTTGGGCTGTACATTCATTTAGTATAGATGAGTCAAACAGTTATGATCTTGTGTGCGAGGATTTAGGTTATGCTTTACCTCAATTACTGCATCCTTGGGGCTTATTGAATACAAGAGAACTGTGGACGGTGTTATGCTCTTTTGGGTGGCGTGAACACATTCAGAGTGTAGGTGTAGACGCTATACAAAATCCGGAGTACATATACACACGCTGGTACGATCAACTGTTTCAGGATTATATCTCACGTGATCAGTATTGGGATACACTACTAGGCCGTTAGATTTCAACACTATATACAGTCATTTAAGAACCATTTACCGCATTATCCAGACTACATATGCTACCATAATTCATTGTGGCACCTACTATGTACAATTGTGTTGTTAGGGTGTGTTGTAAGGGTCTAAAAAATTTTTAACGCAGAGCTTCGCTGGGTCTAGGGTTGGTACACTCGCAACCGCAACCACAACGCCGCACTACGCTATTCTTTTTATAACAGTGTATTCTGTAAAGCATTTAGTATACCCACTAAAAGGAATCCAAACACACTGATACTGTATACGCCGTATACGTTTTTCTCTATTTGATTTAGATGTTTCATATCACACTATAACATGTTATTGTTGCTTGTCAACTGTATTTTGAGGTTGACACTTTGGTCCAAGTGTTATATATTATACTACTGGGCTGTAATAAAGGAGCATAGCAAACTCCGTACCCTTTACTCTAAGTAAGCACACACATGCCCAGATATATATGCAGCACCGTATAACTTGGGCAGATACGTGAAAGCAGTATAGCTGGTTACTGTAATAATCATTATCAGCACGTAACAGTACACTGAGCTTACAGGTGTATTACAGTGAGAAGTTACCTCAGCAATATTGCACTACAGGTATGGTTATAGCACCAAGATGCTTTGAATCATAGTATGATGTGTTAATATACACCCTTTTTACCTTAAATACAGTATAAGAAACATCAAGTATATGTGAATCCTCAGGAAAGACTATACACTAAACGGAGTATAGATTATGAGAGCATTACATGTACACTTGTACAAAAGCATCAGCTATCGTATATTAAGCGTTATGATAACGTTTGTTATATCGTTAGCACTAACAGGCAATATAAGTATCGCCGGTAGCATCGCAAGTATAGATGCAGTTATAAAGTTCGTGGTATATTTTTTACATGAACGTGCCTGGGGAAAGGGCATGCGTTGGTTGAAGAATAAGTCATGAGTTGGATTATAGCGTTCCGAGACGAACTTTGGGCCAACTATCCAGTTATATACACACTAGTTGCGTTGAGCATAGGAGCATACGTGTTGCGTTATGTATACAAACATGAAGTGCGTATGAACGAGCAACATAGGTTTGAAAAGCGAAGACCATTTAAATGAAGTATTATAAAAGAAAAGTTCAAGAACTCTTACTGTTTGCTATAGTAGTTAGTCCACTGATTGTTATTGGATTAATACACGCATACTTGATTAATTAGTATACGGACTAATAGGAGGCTTAGGACTGCGTACAGGTCTTATCATTGGGTATCTATCACTGCATAAACCCCAACCACCTACTAGTTCTAAGTCAGTAAACTTGTCTTCGAAGTCTAACCATATAGCACGTTTGTCAATGAGATACACATCTGGGTAACACCATATGTATCCTCTACTGGTAATTGTTACTGTATCTTGTTGATGCCAAAATGTATGAGCACCCAATTCTAATAGTTTACTTAACGATTCTAGATCCTTTGCATGACAAAACCAATTGTCTTGCATTATCAATTCAAGCGATACCGGTTGTTGTGGATCATCATGTCCGAAATACAATTGTCCACGATGGGTTTGTATATCTACTTCCACTGCACCACACACATCATAAGCATGCAATAGGTATTCTATACGGTTCTCGAATGTGGGTTCGGGTCCTGTTAGGTTTCCTCTGTGTGCTATAAATTGTGTCATTGTAAAAGTCCTGTTTAAAATATTTATCTAACTGTTATAATTCAGTCCAACTAGACTTGAATCCATGTTTCTGATAAGTCTTATCCAAGTAATCTAACTTAGCAAGTTGCTTTGGATGTTGTTTATCACTGCACCATGTTAAGTCGCCTCTGGTTTTTTCTTTATCTACTTCCCATGTACCTTTGATAAATTCAGTAATCTTATCTAATGCAATATGTCCTCGTTGTTCTTTCCATTCTTCTTTGTAGTTTATTTCTAATTTTGCTTGTGCAATTTGTTCTATTGCTTTATTCTTTTGTTCATTGCTCATGTATGCTATATTCAAAGAGCCCGGTGCGTCTACAAATGCTACATGAATCTGTAAATTCTTTGCTACCAAGTACTTTACAAGCCCCACAAGATCAAGCATTGTAAAGAAGTTTACTGTAATAGTACCTACTACTTCGTGCTTTTGTTTTAACAAATAATCAATATTATAATCTACTCTATCCCATTTGCTACCAAATCTAAAAAACTCATAGTAACGTTGACTTGTATCAATGCTTGCAAAAAACTTTACGTGTTTAAACTTATCCCATTTGTGTTGATATGTGCTTAGTTGATTATGATTAAGATTAGAATGATATCTAAGTTCTATGTTGTGTTTGTTTTGTATTCCGTTTAGCCATTCTTTGTGAGAGGATGCATAAATCAAAGGCTCGCCTCCTGTAAAATGTACAGTCTTTAGGTTACCTGCTTTTGTATAAAACTTTTTTAAGTACTCGGGATTGTCAATTAAATGTTTTGTAAAGTCTTGATCCTTTGTTTCATTTGATTTAATTTTAACCCATCTACTTGAACTGTGTGGATCACAATGTCCACATGCTAGGTTACACAAGTTATGTGGGCGTATTTCCAATGTATGAATGTTTTCTATTCCACTATACTGTGGTGCTTTTTTAATATCTTTTACAAAGTCTAAGTTGTCTGCAAGTTCTAATAGATGTTCGTTGTATTCTTGTCTTGTACTTTTAATACCTTCTTGTTCACGTGCTTGGCATTGTTCACAGTTCTTTGGCCACTTGCCCTTCCACAAATCTGTTCTAACTTTTTGAATGTTGCTTGAATTAAAAGTCTCTGTAATATCATATTCTTTCCAGCTTCCTTGTGCTTCTTCACTTCTAAAACACGGAAGCCATGTTCCATCTTGATCCAAATCTAAATTAGTGTATGGAGCAAAACAAAACGAACTAGGTAGTTTTAATTTCTCAAGATGAGTACTGTTGTTCATATTCTTTTAAATCTTCTGGAGTTCCTAGACCTTGCATAGCGTCTACTTCCATGTGTTTGATGTTACCAATTCCTTCTAGTTGCACTGTGTAGTTATAAGTTGGACATGTATAAAATTCGTTATTAACTCTGTCATTGGCTTGTATCATACGATCAGCACTTTCAATAAACTGAGTTCCGTCTCTCCACCAGTAGTAACCTACAGTTGCCCAATTGCTTATGGGATCTTTTTCAGCTACACGTTTGATGTTTTGTCTATCATCTACCATTGCATAACTCCATTTCTTTGATCCATCGTCGCAGTAAAAGTTTGGAATCATTCCACTGTTATAGGGATTGTTCATAATACTTTCTGCATGCTCTACATCCCATTCAATGTGTTGATCACAGTTGCTAACAAATATACTGCTACCATCTTCATAGTGTTCTCTTGCTGTTAGTATAGTACATGCAGTACCTTCTGTCAAGTAGTCTAACTCAATTATGTGTGCGTTAGGATACCATTCGAGAACTCTTGATCTAAGATCATGTTCTTTGCGTACAATAAATATACGTTCATCAAACTCCAAACCTATACAACGTTCTACGTGTACAAACATAGGAACATCTCCTACTGGTATCATTGGCTTGGGTAAATCATAACCCACTTCGTCAAAGCGACTTCCTTGTCCTGCCATTGGCATAATTAATTTCATAGTTTTTTCATTTCCTCTATAGTGTGATTCACATCTGTTACTCTGATAACTCTAGCACCTGTGCTTAAAGCACATTGTATTCCAACTTCACTATCTTCAAATATAATAGTATCTTCTGGTGTACTGTTTGTCCATCTCATACAATCTATAAACGTAGTAGTATCTGGTTTAGCAGGAAAGTCAGTAGCAGTATTAATTTTAGCAAACACTTGCTTTCCTGTTTCTTTATACATTTGCATAATATTTAAACTTCTAAGTACAAATAATTCTGTGGCATTACTGGCTACACATAGTTTATATCTTTCTTTTAACTTTAGCATTGTGTGTAATAAATCTTTATTATACTTTATATATTCTTCTAAATGCTTTTGCGTGTATGCTTGTTTAATATCGTTTAACTTATCTCCGTTAAACTCATAACCCATTGTGTGTAGTATACGTATCTTCTCTCTAGTTGGTCTACCTTCTACGTCTTCGTTTTTAAAATCTGCATTAGGACAAAGTTCTTGTACTGCATTACGAAATGCAATTTGATGTAACTCTTTACAGTTCGCAAGTGTTCCATCGAAATCAAAAATAATTAACATACTTATATTTATATATAAATAGTAGCATGCAATTTATAAGCCGACTTGATAACAAAACACTAACTCATAGTGATAATTTAAATCTCTATAGAAGCAACTATCCACATAACCCAAACGCCGACTACAGAGAAATGATTTCTGTATTCCGTTCACGCTGGCAACACAGCATGAATATGTACAATGATCATGGCATGCGTGGATGTAGTGACGAAGATAGTGTTGTATTTGTTATGGGTAATACAATATTTGATATAGAACAATGCACTATATATGATACTGCTTATGATGTAATATACTTTCCTAATAAAAATATGCACTACGATCATTACTTCTGTAATTGGAATGTGTTTAATAAAGTTAATTTGCAATGGAAATCATTACACGATAGTATGCATTTTTATCATACATTATCCAAAGATGATCTAGCAAACTCATTAACTAATATATTCCATGTGCTATTGTTTAATTTAAATATACGTTGTATAAGTTTGGAGTTAACGTAATGGACTATCCTGACAACGTTCTACTATATCCAAAAGGTGTAAAGCGTGTAGCCGTATGCTTATATGGATTATATAGAACAGGCGACTATGTGTTGCCGTATCTAAAAGATCATTTTACTAGTAAATCAATACAAGTAGATTTCTTTTGTAGCTCTAGAACATTTGAAGAATACCGAACTACTAATGAGAAAGTAGACTTAGTTAACCAAGAACGTAACACTTTACTGAATAAGTTAAGCATGCTAAATCCTTGTGCAGTGGAAATATTGGACAGTGATACTGTCAAGTTACATAGCTGGGGAGGCAGGACTGAGAAAAGTATGGCAGACGCTATTATGCTTAAACAAAATCACGAAGCTCAGAATAATTTTAATTATGATGTTGTAGTGTTAACTCGTTATGATGTAATACCAAACCCTAGGTCACATTATCGAGGAGACAATGGAACATGGGTAAATCGCATAGTCGATCGTGTAAACAAACTAACATATGGACAACCACAAGACAGAGATCCTATAGCAAATTCTTGTAACAACTGGATGGTTACTAATACACAGGCATGGGGATTGACTCATAGTCCCTTTTCAGATTCTGTTCATGATTATATGTTATGGGGTAGCAGTATTGCTATGGACTTGATGGCTGCTGAATATTTAAAAATGATTCACAGTGTACACCCTAATAAAAATAGATTAGATAAAGTATTATCAGGCGGATCACTAAGACACATACATATGAATTTGGGAGCAGTGTTAAGACGCAACGGTACAACTATGTTGCCTCATCTTAAAATTGGATCTACTATAGTTCGACCGTATGCTGATTTAACTTTAAATGCATTGAACTATAATGATTATCTTAAAATTCAAAATACATTTGTTAACGAAAAAAAGATTATATTGTAATAATTAAATCTTTATCTATCATAACACCATTGTCCGGTAATGTTATTTGTTGAGAATACTCTCGTAACTCGTTGATGTTGGTTATAGTATTTTCTGGTCTTGGTTTACTGTCAGTATATATTTCTTTAGAATAGTTGGGTATTATTTCTTTTATATCGTTTGATGGATTACCAGTAAAGTCATCACTGTATATTATTTTATCATACGTTAAGTTATTAACATTGTTCTTTATATGTGTTACACTACCCCATAAAGCTATTAAACATTTATTAAAAAACTCAGGAGGTATATAAACACTCTCGTTAGTATAACTATGCCACTCGTTACTTATTCTACTACGTGCATAACTAGTAGCCGCAGCAAATAAATCACGTCTTAGTAAAACAACTGTAAGCCAATCTAATTCGCATTCTTGTTGGAAAGCCTGTTTACTGTTATATACATCGTTGGCAACCAAATGTCGTATGTGATGTTTAATCACTGCGTTAGTATCAGACTTCATCCATTCAGTGGCTGCGATTGGATTGGGCCTATCGTTGTTATATGGTTCATTGTATAAGTCACTGTTAATATCTAATTGCGATGGATTGTTAGCTGATATTAATGCTTTCATTAAGTATGTAGCTTTTGTACGTGGCATTGTTATTAATCTAATTCTCATTATAGTTCCTTAATTAAATTATTTTCTATAGTTAATCCATGTATTGGTGCTAAGTCTTGAATTACACTAAGGTATAATTCGTAACAATAATCGTAATTACTTATTGTGCTTGACTTCTGTGGACTTTTATATGTAGGGAAACTTAGCCCAGTATTAGGCATAGTTTCTTTGTTATTAAATATATGCCACAAACTAATATCAGTAGGATAATCTTCTAACCATATGCTGTGATTAATATTATAATCACGAGCTATGCTTCTTAAATATCTAATGTCTTGCCATTGTTGTCTAATATGTTTTTGTAATTGATCTAAATCTAATTTAATAACATTATCGTTGATGGGATAATGTACGCCCCATTGTTCTTTTGCTACGCTAATTGAAAGACTAGTAGCTGATGCAAACAAGTCTTTGCGTAACAATAATAAAGTTTTATCAAATAAATCAAAGTATTTTTTAAAGTCTTTTCCTAGCGATTGAATATGACGTGCATGTATTTTACTTACAATGTTAGGTTGTTCCTTTGTATATTTGTATACAGTATCAAAGTCGTTTTTGTCAAATGGTTCATTAGTTAATAAATGATTTTCTGTTGTGTCTTTGCTACGTGAATCAAACTCACGAAATGTATTGTATACATATGTACTACCCATACGTGCATTGCTTATTACTAATAGTTTATCTAACATACACACTTCCTCTTCCGGCTCCACTAAAGTCTTGAACAAACCCAGACTTATCTAAATTGCCATACCCGTAAAAGATATCTCCGCCAGCAAAGCCAAATCCAATACTACCATCGCCTTGATTGTCAGCACGTATAGGATCTCTATCTAAGTGTGTGCTAATTAAATTACTGTTAGGAATATCTTTAGATAATGTTGTACTATCAAATCTTTCTATGCTATTATGAATATATAAATTATTTGGCCAAGGTTGCCAAGGATTAAAAGGTGGTTGCCAATAGTCAACAGTACACCATATATTATACTCGTGGTTGTTTGTCATTAAACTATTGATAACCTCATCAGACAGTTTAACATTTTTTACATAGTCAGCGTTAAGATGATAATTATTTAAATCACTTACAACTACTACACGTTTCCAATCGCCAATGGTTAACAAGTCATAGCTCTCGCCTAGTATATTATATTTTTGATAGTTACCTTGCATAGTTAACTGTCCTTCCAGATTTCCAATCAGCATAATGTAATTGAGCTGGTGTCCATTCTTCTGCACTGAATACTAACACTGCACTTTGTCTACTTACTTGACGTTGTATAAGATCTACTCCGTGCCAAGTGCGTCCAGTATCAGGAGCAATTATAGTTGCAGTGTTTGGCAAGTATGGTGATGTAGCTACTGTGTTGTATGTACGTTTATCTTCGTCCACTTCATATATGGCAGTGCCTGCCTCAGGATAAGTATCATCATCTGGAAAGTAATACACTATAGTAAACACACGCGGCCAACTATCTTCATGTGGCTTTAAACTATAACCAGCACCTGTGCTTTGCCAAAATGCATATATACTTTGTATATTATCTTGACGTATAGGATAGTCACTGAACTTATTGTACAATGCTTTTACTATATTTGGATCATCGTGTGCATTTAATAGTTGCTGACAGTCTTGATTAATTCTTATATTCTCATACAAGTCTGCAGGTAAAAAATCTGTTACAGTCATCCAAGGATAACCACCACGAGTATCTAGTTCAGTTTTTTGTATACGATCTGCTATGTGTTGATGTGCGTTCACGATGTTACTCCCAACTTCTCTATACGTTGCGTTAAGTCATCTATTGATCCTGTTATACAATAATCCCAATCAATAATTTCTATACGACCGTCTTTGGTATATACCATGTTGTATTCACTTATATCAAATGGATAAGTTGGAGCAGGTATGTCCTTGCATAAACGATCTATTAGTTCTGGCATACAAGGTTTATATACTTCTGGATCTACGTTGTCTAATGTATCTCCTACTATAATACTGTATGTTTCTATACGTATGCCATCTACTGTGTGTTCTGAATGTGTTCCAGGTATTAAATGTTTGCAACGATTATAATTGTCTGCTGCCATTATTGCAGGATACCCTGTAAAAACTTTTATCTTTACATCATCGTTTCTAAATGTTAATCCGTAATCATTACTTTTTATAATTAAACTTTCTTGATCTATGTCAGTTAATCCGCATGCTAACCACACACGATTGACTGTGTGTTCTAGAAATCCTGGATAGCCCTCTGCACTTGTACCAGATGATATATAATCTGCTATGTGTTGTTCAACCTTTGTAGGTATTGTTTTTCCAACTAAGTGTACATTGTTATGACTCATATATTTTATCCATGCACGTTTACTTTTATCAGGAAATGTAAACTGATGCCAATCAAATACATTACTGTACCACAACCAACTGTTAGCTGGTATATGCTGACGTGCATACTTCAGGTTGTTTACTATGTCACACTTAACATAATGTTTATTGCTTTTAGCATATTCCAACAACCAATTATTCCAATCATCTTTTGTTATACCTAACTCTACTAATTGTTTATCTACTGTAGCATCTATGCTTTCTGTTTGATCTCTTAATTCTATCATACGACTATCATAGTCTTTACGATATATATTTAATTGTTCGTCCCAACTTATATTTGCATGTCTACTTCTCATTAAGTCTTGATACATTTTATATAATACTGCTGTTGGCGATATATCAAACCAAGCAAACGTCATGTGTTTACCTGGCGTATAGTCTATGCATGCTTTGTATAAACTTTTGAATCCTGCACACACGCTTGCATAATTAAGCCTAGCAGGTTCGCTTGGTAATACCCTGCCGTCTATTTTGTCATTTATTTTTTCTGTGTTAGCAGTGTATACTCCATATTGTAAAATATCAGTATTGAGTGTACTTTGTAAATTAGTAGACTGTTTTTTAATAAGACGTTCAGGACGTACACGATCTACGTCAAGTGTTAACACTATGCGTTGTCCCATACGTATATCTAAATCAAACCATTCGGCTCTCCACGCATAACGATCTAGTAATGGTATAAAGTCAGGACTCTTATGTGATATGCTGGGAAATGGTTCTTGTATTACTATGTGTCGTGGATTGTACCTTTCAATTAAAGATTCAACATAGTCTAATGGAGTAGTATCTCCTTTCATGTAATATAATAACCCACCTAATACTATTGTATCGTATTGTCCGGTTACTTGTAAATCCCATGCATCTTCTAAAATAAATTCTCCCGAATACGTTTGACGACAGTATTCAATAGCGTCTATGTTATTGTCAACTCCAGTTACTTTTGCAGAGCCCGTGTATGTTTCTAGCCAACGTGTATAACCACAACCTATATCAAGTACAGTCTTGCTTTTAATACGTTCGACATGTTGACTTATGCCCACATACATTGGCTCAGCTTCTGTACTGTTTAAATACTCCCAATCATAACTCATGTTGTTAGTCCTAGATAATTTTTTATAGTGTCTGCATAGTGTTTATGTACTGCACGACTAAAGTGTCCAAAGTATTGACTATGTGGTATATCTAATTGTTCCATAGCAGTAGCACTACTTTTCATATTGTTACATTGGTATATATCTTGTAGTTCAGATAATACATAGTCTACATCGCTTTGTTTAGTTTCATCTAACTTAAACAGGCTGGTAGAAATATTCTTGTGGTTTGAGTTATCTAAAAACACATGCGGTATGTTAGACAAATACAATTGTAAACTACGTTGTAGTGCTAGGTATTGTATATACCTAAAGTAAGTGTCGTCACCGTATTGTACTTCTAGTTCACGATAACGCAAGTAATCATTATTCTCTTTGCCTTGCCAACGTGGTAATAATGTTTTATATTCATATACATGACGTTCGATAATATCACTCTGACGATGCTTATCAGTATCCATTTGAGTATGTCGTCCAAGAAATGTACTGCCTATTAACACTAGTGTATGTTTGTCTAGATCAACTTTGCTTCGCATTATATTGTTGTATATACCCACAGGGCTATTACCACCACGAGCATAGTTTATTACTGGTACATTTAATGTAGTACCAAGTATACTAGCGTATGTATGACTAAATTGTAAATCTCTAATTTGCTTGGGTGTGTCGTACTGTTGTTCTATATACTTAGTTACAGACTCTGTTAATTCTATAAATTTCTCTGGCTTACATTTTTTACCTGGAGATAATTTTCCAAAGTAACCACCATGGCCGTGTCTTATTATATCACTAGTACTATTAATGATTTTTTCTATTTCGTCTCGGTGATCATCTTGTAGTAGTTCGTCGCCTGCTGCAAAACTATCTCCAAACGATATTATTTTTTTAATTTGTTGAACCAATTGACAAATTCCTTATGGTATATACTATGGATGTCTACACCCCGGCGATCTGCATACTGTGTGACAAATTTATGTAAGTCACTGTGTTTACTTTTTAATGTGTCTGTATCTTCGTAACTAATATCAACATTGTGTAGATAATCCAATAAACGATTTAAATGTTGTATTTCAAAGTCTGCAAGAACATTATCGTTTGTATTTAGCCACTCGGTTAATTCACTATGATAATGTTTTTTTAATTCGTTACTTAGTACAGTTATGGATTGAAAACTAGGAAAGCGTAATATGTTTGCACTGATAGTCATATGCACATTAGGATAATATTTTTTTAAACTTTTATACTCTTCTAAGAATCCAACTACTCCAGGCAGACTAAGACAACTAATAGTCATCATAATGTTAATGCTTGTGTACTTGCCTTCTCTTATAAAATGATCTAAGTTATTAGTCCATGTATCCCATTTAAATCCAGTACGTACAAATTCAGCTATACTAGGAGAACTTTCTACACTAGTATATAAATCAAATCTTTTAAACTTATGACTGGCCGCTATTAGTTTATCCATAACATCGGTTCGCATACCCAAGTTAGTGTTAACACTAAATTGATAGTTTGCATTGTCTATGTTATTAATAAAACGCCAGAAGCTCGGACTCATAGTTGGTTCGCCTCCAGTAATGCGTAGTTCAGTTAAGTCATCTTTAAGTCCACTATCATACCAACGCTGAAAAGCATCAGTGTACACTGTGGGATTTTTAACTATGTTAGTATCAAACTCATAAGGTTGATTATATGTAGCACCACCGTTAGTACTTAAATCATATCCACCGTTGCGATTTATATCCGCATTCCATGTTGTACTAAACTCTGCATTACAATATGTACACTGGTAGTCACATACATTATCAAAACTTATCTCTAGTGTTTTAGGGTTAACATCAATGTCAGGTGATTGTTTGGCTAACTTTGATATATCACTTGGTGTGTATATGTTACTCTTGTATACTCTATCACTAACTGCATTAGGAGCCGCATCTTCTACTTTCCAACAATAACCACACTCAGCAGGACGTTCACCATTAAGCATTTCTTTACGTACCGACTTTTTATATTCTGTATTGTGTAATGCACTAGGATTTTTTATAACGTCATCTGGATTAATGCTATGTGCAGGAGGATGATGACAGCTACTAGTTCTGCCATTACTTAACCATATAGTACTGTTATACCATTTAGCTGCACAAAAACCTTTGCCAACTTTGTTAAGTTTCTCAAGTAATTCTCTATCTTCCATTTAGAATCCTATCTCTTGCTTCGCCGCATTCGTTATAGAATTCTTGCATTTCGGGAAACGTAGATAGAAAGTCTGTGTTGTTTCTTTGATCTATTTTTTGTATAAACTCATAAAATTGAGATCTATTCAAATCTAAATCTCGTCTGTTATGATAGTCGGGTGTCCCATCACTGTTCTTTTTGTTAAAGTATAGTCTATGAAATACAATACGTTTAAACTTATCTATCTCGTTTTGCTCAAAGCCTTTGTGTACTGTCCAACCTGGATATGTAGTTCTACTAGCCATATAGTCTAAAGATGCTAACATATATTCTTCTGCTAATTGGTGTGTACTATTACGACAATCTAAAAAGGTTGGGTGTCTTAGGTACGGAACATCAATACATACTGTAGCAAGTTCTTGTTTCCAATTTATATCTGTCTCAGGTAATCTATGGCCAGGACTTCTAAATCCTGTCTCTGCATAATTAAGCACTACTGGATTTTTATTATATTTTAATCTTAAATCATATTGCCATTCTAGTAAACGAGTAAAACTTGTTATACTAAACATATTATAAGTGGACATTAATACTGCACGTATGTTACCCATGCTAATTAATTGTTCATACCTCTGTAAAAATAATTCAAAGTTTAATCCTGTACGAGCATACTCGGCTCTTTCACCCCAACCTTCAACACTTGTATATACTGTTAGATTTTTAATGTTGTTACTATCTTTAAGTTGTATTGCTAAACCAATAAACTTATTCCAAAGTTTATCTGGTACACTTAAATTAGTATTAATACTAATCTCAAGATCAGGTCTTGGGTTTTCAATTAGGTCTTCTAATACTTTAAATGTGTCTTTGCTCATTAAAGGCTCGCCACCTGTTATACGGAACACTTTTAAGTTTTTACTAAGCTCGGGCCACCATTCCCAAAATGCTTCTACATATGGATTGTATTCTCTATTCTTAAATACTTCTAAGTCTTGTTGCCAACCTTGTGCCCAATACTCATCATCTGTACCTTCCAATAATTTTATTGGACCATTTTGTTTTATATCTTCGTACCACTTGCTACTAGCCTCTGGCCCACAGTAAGTACACTTCATATTACATACGTTACTGAAACTAACCTCAATATATGTAGGCAATACATTTTCATCGCCGTCCATATCTTTGATTATATCATTATGTTTTAATGCCCAAGGTTCTAAACTTTTAAATACTCTATCACTAAACTCGCCTGTGTTATTATCTTCTATTCGCCAACAATAATCACATTCCTTTGGCCTGCCGCCGTTAAGCATTGTCTTACGTTGTTCTTTTTTAAATTTTGTATTATGTAATGCACTTGGATTGTCTTTAAGTTCTTCTAGTGGAATTTTATGTACGGCTGGGTGATGACAACTGTGTGTAACACCCGTACCCAAATGCATTGTAACTTGATTCCATTTAGCCAAACAGAACCCAGGTCCTTTACTATCAAGTAGTTCTTTAACATTTTTAAAATTTGCATGATTGGTTTTTATGTTGCCTTCGTGATTAAGGTCCCAATTCATGTCATCTACTTTTTTCATTCTAGTGTATCTTCTACCTGGTCTTCCCTGATTTGTGCTCCCATACGGCTTGGGTTAATATAAACTTCTTTAAAGAAGCGTGAACCTTCTTTGCCTAAGTCGGCAATTTCTAAATCTAGTTCTTTGCGTAATTCATAACCAAGTCTGTCGCTTTCTTCTTGTAGCGTATTATAGTTCCATTTCATTCCAGTACGTGGACATAGTTGATCAGAAGACTGTTCAAAGTTTGGTAATACTTCTTTGAGGAACATATTACTTAGATAATCAAAGTCTCTAACATTTTTCCAATCCCAATTTCCTCTAGTAATGTTTGTCATATGACATCCAAGTCTTGATCCATAAATTGCCCATAGTCCATTTTCAGTATCATCACCTACACTCATCCATGTAAGTAGTCTTTTATAATTCTTGTCATGTACTTTTTCTTTTAGTTTTAATGGATCAATAACGTCACCGCCAACCAATCCCATCTTAACTCCTTCACGAAAACCTGCACGCCAAGCCTGTAGTGGACTAGCATTGTTCATTACATCACAATATATGTTATTCATTTGCACATAGTTAATGTTCCAACAAAAGTCAACTTGAGCTCGCTTATCTCCTGCTGGTGCATTCTCATGTGTTTCCATTCCGTACACTACTGGTTTGGGCCAACATTTGATTCCACCGTTGCCGTACACTAATCCGTTTACTGTATTCTTTCCTGCCCAACTGATAACATCTGTACTTCTAATTTTACTCATGTCTACTTCAACACCAAAGAACTCTTCTCTGACTATGTTGTCTGCATCAATAGTAATAAACCTATCTGTTTCTGCCAAGTCTGCAGCAGCTTTGTGCGCCGCATCACTTCCAAACACTCCGTGGCTTCGCTTGGCCCAGGGTGCCTTATTAATTAAATCATTATAGTTTTCATCTGCATTAGGTTCATCATAGCTGATAAACACTATATCAAATTCGTTTATGCTTTGCATACTGCTCATAATATCTCCTCTCCTTAAAATCCAACACAGGTATCTACTGGTGTTCTAGTTTTTATTCCGTTTACAAAATTATATTCTTTGCCATTTGGTTCAGTCCATGTATCATATTTTCCATTCCATGCTACTGTTTCGTCTGTTGATTCTGCTCCAAAGCATTGCGTAACGCCAGGAAAGAATGAAATATCTTTCCAATTACCTGACGGTCCTGGAAACTTATCAATCATTTCTTGTAATTCGTTGCCGTGCTTTTCTTTTATTATTCTAGTATATTCATCATAGATAGCCAGTTTGTTTTGTCTTCCAAGAGCAGATGCTCCGGCAGTACATCCAAATGTTGCAACTTTATAACCCATATTTAATAATGTGGCTAAAATTGCTCCTGCAAAAAATCCTTCACTTCTGTCTGCTAACTGTTCGTGATCGTCTTTAGTCTTTCCTGTTTCTGGATTAGCCCACGGACTACTAGTTCTAACACACGTTAGAATAGCAGGTGCTTGTATAATACCAAGCATAGTTTCTCTTTTTGGATTTGCAGATTCATCTGTATCATCTGGCGTCCAATAAATATTGTCAGCCATCCATTTGCGAATATTCATATCTTCTTCGCTTTGCCCTAAGTATAGCCAAAAATGAGATTTAATACTACATTGACTAGGAATATTGTTAATTACTGTTGCTAGGTATTTTAAATCTTCATCGGGTATTGTTTTGTTTTCTTCTGAAAACAGTCTTGTTGTTCTTCGGTTCTCCCAAACAACTGGATCTAATGTATTCATGTAATCTCCTTTATACGAATTGTTATGTAATTATTCTTATATAATAACAACGGTTTCTTTGGCCATTTAAAGTCTATTTTGGTATTATAGTTTTCATTACTTAGTAGAACATCAACTGGTAATTCAAATGCTCCTGCTAACTTATCTGGACTGTTGTCGCAAACAAGAACTTTTAGATAACGATAATCTTCAAAATAATGATCTCTATCACTGGCCAAATGGCTCTTTGCGTATAGTACATTATCTACTACGTTAATATTTATGATGTCTTTATCTTGGGCATTTTGTGATTGGAGAACTGTATTTGCTACGTCTCCTGCCTCTTTATATTTTTGCCCAATCAAAGTACAACCATAATTATTAAATATTGGTTTTGTATACATGCTCATGTTATTCCAATCAACATGCTCAATAATATTAGTGTCAAGATTTATTACTTGTGATCCTTTTACAAACAATGTAAGTGGATCTAATTTAAGTATTGCAAGTAAATAGTCTGGATCGTTTTTCTTTGTAAGAAATATATCTAGTATATCTGTTTTATTTGTTGATATTTCTTGTATATCAGTTAAATTTTTCATGCCTTTAATTCTATTTTTGTTTGCATACACTACTACTGTATTATCACTTGTGTATATAGAAACAAATATTTCTGCAGACTTTTTATCTATGTTATGATCAAATTGTACAATTTTACTAGTGGCTATTGTTTTTAATGTTAACCTAGTATCAGTTCTATCAATTTCCCACTTTTCGTTAACAATATCCCATATAACTCCATACTTCTTTAAACTAGCATTACCTTTTATAAGTTGTTTACAAATAGGATTAGTAGTTTCAATCTGAGTTAAACTTTCATCTTTTAGCTCGCCGGGTGAGCTATTGATCTTACGTATCTTACCATTAGTATCGAATACTATAAAGTAAGTACGATCAACGCTTTGCTGTTGCTCTGTAAGTATCTCGGTGTCCATTAAAAATATCTTCTGTTAAAAACTCTTGTTCTCCATAATATAGATTAGTAGCAACTGCATAGTTTTGAATTTTAACTTTTGCATGTTCACTATTCCATACATTTAATCTATCTGTCCATTTGTTCCATTGTCCAATATTACCAGATGCTAATGTACCAGGCATATTAATTGTGTTTATAATATTTTCATGCAATGAAGGATATTCAAATAATACTATTGTGTTTAGTAAACTGTACATAATATTACTATCATATGAAGATGGAGTATGTGCTTTAGAAAAATAATGATTAAACACATCTCTCCAGTTTCGCATAAACACATCTGCTAGTTTAAAAAACGCAAGTGATGTTTCTGCATCGTGCTTAAAATAAAACATATGAGAGTATACTGGATTAAGTTTGTATTCTTCTTTTAGTAATTCAAATGTTTTATTTTTTAAAGGCATTCCTCTAAAGTTATCGCACTGATTAAAAAAGTAAATGTCATAATGATCTTCTAGGTATTCCCATATACTGTCGTGGTTTTCTTTTACAAGGCTTGCACAGTCAATAACAATATTATGAACGTATGGTGTTGACCAATACAGTTGCCAATCATTTACTCTAGTAATGTCGCTTGATCCATAAGGCATGTCTACTAAGTAGTCAAATACTTCTTCAAAATGTTTTGGTATACGATCAACATAATTAGTCACTAGTGTAACACTGGCGTCTTTGTTATGTAGTTTAATACTATATGCAAGTGCAGTTGCTTGCTCATACTCAAAGTCTTGCATTGCTAATATTACATATCCTCGGTTTTCTTTATTCATAGCGTCTCCATTAAATCTGGTATAACTCTATCAAATGCTCGCTTATTCATAACATGTATGTCTTGATTGCTTGTGTTAACTAAAATATTTTTCCATACCTCTTTCTGATCATGTGAAAGCATTATCCATTCGTTATCATTTTTAGCTTCAATGATATCATCCTTCTGACTCATGTTTACTAATGCAGTGTTATCAAAGTTTCCTATTAATGATTGTTCATCTTGCATACCAGCTAGTATATGTATTGCAATACTTACACAATAATCTGTACGGAATAATTTACTTGGAAAGTTATACAAGTACTGATAGAAATCATAGTTCTCAGCTACATGAGCCCATCCATCAAAAAACATTTTACTAAAGTCACTGCGGTCAAAGTATATAACTGTACTCCACCACATTTTAATTCCTGCATCATATAAAAATCTTTCTTGTAAAGCAGGCAATTCGTTTCTAAGTGTCGTAGCTCTATCAAACATACACACAGGATAGTCATTATCAAAGTATTTTAATAACGTATCTGTTTTTACTATATAATCTATATCTAGTAATAGTGTTTGCTCAAATGGGCTGTATTGAAATATTTTATGTTTGTTACTGTTACTAAACTGTGCAGCAAACTGTGTCCATGGACTATCATAGTGTCGCCTGCGGTTGTCTTTCATTTCGTCGTTAGTAATTATAATATAATCAAATGTTTCTTTAATAAGTTTTTTAGGATGACTTTCTTCAAGCCAGCTTTCACTTCCTTCGTCAGTGATTAAACACACTGGAAGTTTTAAATTCTTCTTAACATATCTAGCGGCAACAATTGCCATCTTTACATAATCTAATTGATCATTATTGTAAGCAAAGAAGCATACGCCTTTTTGTGCTTGAACTTCTAGCATTACCAATCCATTATTTTTTTAATGTTGCGTGATTTTTTTATCTTTTCATTTTCAACATCAAATTCTGTAGTAGCACTTGTATATGCATCTACTAATTTTTCTAGTAATTCTTTTAAACTTTTTACTGTAATAGGATTATTTTTACTATCAATAACAACAGAACTTTTGTGTTTTAGATCTATTAATGTTTTTACAAAAGCAATTGTTTCGTGATTAGCAATAAACACACCACCTAAGTGATGTACAATTTGTAGTTGTGCTACTCTGTTCCTGATATTTCTCTTTTGATTGTTAATCGTTAAAGCATAGTTACTAAAGTCTAATGCCTTCTCGAGTCTTTCGTCCATAGAATACTCCTTCATTATGTATGTATATAATACACTATTTAGTCTTGATTGTCAATAGGAATTTATGAGTTCTTGTTGAATATGGTGCCAGATCCACTGTATGTCCAGTTTGTTGAGCCGTCTATCCAATCTTCTAGTTGCTGTGGTGATGTAACATCTACAGATTGCCATCCTAGTACACTTGGATTAGAGTCATCTACGTACCATTCTTCGACAATAGGAGCTGCTCTTTCTATAAATTGGTATAAAGTTGATCCTACTGTAGCGTATGGTACACCTACTAAGTCAGCAATATCTGGTACTGTACTAGGTTGTGCGTATCCAGATGTTAATGTAATATTTTGTGTAATAGGAGATAAATCATCAACATCTTCAATTAATATAACTTTAACGTATATATTAAATGTTCCACCTACTTCATCTGCTTTTATTTGTATTCTAATTCTTCTGCTGTTATACTCACTATACTCATATACATGAGCATAGGCATAAGCATAAGCATAAGCATAGTCGCCACCGCTTGCATATCTAAAAACACCTGCATCAAGTATAGTATTAAACTCTGGAGTAGATGAATATATTAGTCCAGTGTAGAATCCTTTGTTAACTCCACTAGTGGATATTACATCATATTGTGTTTCACCGTTATCAGCGCCGGAGTCGTGAACAACTCTACAAGTTTCAGCACCAATTCTAATACTATCAAATTGATCAAATATATTTTGCCATACTTGGTTATATGAGTTGCCGCCATTTGCCATACTTAATTCTAATGTAAACTCTCCACCACTATTAAAAAAGTGTCTAGCTTCGTTGTAGTCTGTGAATACAAATTTATGAACTACCTCTAAGTCGGCTGTCCAACTAGAAGTATTAACTGATGTAACTTCGGTTGGATTTAGATTAAGCCAGTCTGTTTTATATTGATCTGTAAACAAATTGTCTGCAAGTGTGCATACACTGTTGTATAATGAAGTTGGAATTTTGTCTCCCACCGAAAGTGTATCTGCACCCGTGAGTGCTATTAGTCCGCCAATAATTGGATTGTCTTCTTTGTGATATCCACCTGCGTTTATTTGAGCAGTAATTTGATTAATGTCATTGAGTGTAACCACTGTACCATTATAATTATTTAAAGAAGTTGATGCTATTGGTGTGGGATTAATTGTTGCTGCGGATTGTCCCCAGCCGTATCTTCTATCTAAATTAAGTGGATCATTGTGTGTAGTTCCATCATGATTGGGACCTACTGCATCATTGTGTGTTGCATATGTAAAAGGGCCAGTACTAGGGTCATTCCAAAGCTCATTATAAAAGGCAACAAGATCATTCAGATCTTGGGCTTCTATTAAATCTATTGCTGTGACCGAAATAGGCTTAGGCAGCATTTACTTTACTCCAACTATTACTTCAACGGTTCCTTCGCCTGTAGATGTTTTAGACTCAACCGCTCTGCCAATAACATGCTGATATGTATATTCGCTTACATTCTTTTCAGATTGGCCGTGTCCTGGAACACTACTGCTGATAATTCTATCACCTTTATTGATTGTTCCGATAACTTTACATGGAGTTCTACCTAATAGTGCTACACCAACAGTAGTTCCATCTAAAGTACTATTCATTAATAATGCAGGGTCTGTTGTTACTACACCAATTACTTTACTGTCTAAGGAGTTAACTGTTTGTGTAACTTCTTGTGAGTCATCAGCATTATTTGTTATAACAGTACCTGGAGCATATTCTTCATCTGAAGTATAAAGCTCTGCCACGTCAGCGTATTGTGCCGTAGTTGCAGTTCCGTGAAACTTCATTGCTTTTGTACTGTCTGTGTTTAAATTAATACCTGCTTTAATAGTTGCTGAACCTGGTGTTCCTACTAAACCATTATCTCTAAAGTGAGGTTCAATGTCTGTCTGATCTACATGAATAACCCAGTCTGTCTCTGTACTTGTAAGTGAAACTGGTACTGAATTTACTGTAGATAAAATTACTGTATGATATGCACCTAATGTATCTTTCACTGAAATTATTCGATCAGACATATCTATGCCAATCCACGCACCATTGCTTCGTACAAACAATTGTGTGTCTACTGGTTTCCACCAAAGCTGTCCTTCTATTGGATTACTTGGCTCATTGTCACTTGCAAAGTTTTCTAATAAGCTGACCTGATTTTGTGCAATGTCGGCACCGTATCCAACATGATACTTGCCCACTAAACTTAAACTAGTATCTAATGTGTTTACAGTTTCATCAGCAATATTAAAACTTCCGCCATTGTTAGTGCCTGTTACACCGTGTTTGCTAATTGTATATCCTGATGCCATATTATACTCCTGCTCTAATTCTTAGAGTATATAATATCTCTAATTTTCTGTTATTACTTTTTTGAATAGGATGGAATATTAAATGTGTCAAGTAAGTATCTGCACTAGACATTAATGCAATTTCGTCAAATACAAAACTATCAGCATCATCAAAATCTGATGCATTGTCTGTAGTTGGTCCCGATGGGTCTGGTTCGTCGTAATCTAATATAACCTTACACTCTAAATCCGTGTATGGTTGATTGGCTGCATTATTAACAGTAAATGTAGTTACTGCTTTTTGCAATGGACTTACTGCCGGATCGTCACCTATTGTTGCTGGACTTGGACTGTATAGTCCGTCCACTACTTCGCCAGATACTCTTGCATCTTTGTATGTTATATTTCCATTAACGTCAATTGTAGTACCACCAAAGCCAAAAGCTAGTTTGCTTATAGCATATGTAGTTCCTCCACTCATTGCTTGTGCTACCGCATATGCAAAGTTCTGAAAGTTAATTGCGTTATATTTGTCAAGTAAAACTTCGCCTGAATCAACATCTGTGATTACAACGTGTCCTTCTACTTTAACATTTGAGTTTTCGTTTAATGTTTTCATATTCCTATTCCTTATACACTATTTATGCAATTCGTTAAATAGTATTATAACTCTATACCCTTGCCTAATGATTGCAACTCTTGTGCTTGTGTTGAGCCTGGGCTGTTTAAAATTGTATCACTTAACGTGTTGTACTGATAATGACTTGGGTCTTCATTTGCAAATGTAAGTTTTGAATTTGTTACATCTACTATTGAGTCTCCAGTACTTGCAAGAACTTTAAATGTTCCTGCTAGTTCACGTTTTGTAATTCCTAATGTTGTAGCATCTACTACACTATATTCTATTAACTCACCTTTTATGTATGCAATACCAACACTGCTAAATGCAGTTGTGCTTGCTACACTTATAGTTGTGTCTGTTAAAGTAAGCGGTGATGTTAATGTTGTTTCTTTTGATTCCGTTAGTGCATATGCATTTACATATCCACTGTAGTCTTGTATGTGTGCAAACGTTAATGAATCATTAGCATGTGTGCTACCTGACGCATTTGTTTGTACGTTAATTCTTAATAATTCTAATGGCTTAACTTCTACTAAACTGTTTCTATTATGACCATCTACTGTGTAGTTAAACAGTTCTGCTTCTGTGAAGTCTGGTCCGCTGTATATGTCTGTACTAGAATGGTCAGTAGTAAAGTCGCCACCTGCGTATATGTCTGTACTAGAATGGTCAGTAGCAAAGATGCCACCTGAATATCTATCGTTACCAAACACGCCATCGTATGCAGATGGCTTAATGCTTATAACTGTTTGTGGAGTTTCCGTAACAGTTAGTCCTACTTCGTCTATGTTAGTATGGCTTGCAAGTACTGTACTTGACTTAGTATGGAAAGGTTTAACTTCTTGTATGTACCCAAGCACATTATTGATTTTGTTTTTCGTATATTTTCTAACATCAGTTTTAAGTGGACCAGTAAATTCTAATTTAATATAAGTTGTTTTTCTAATCCAGTTTGTTTGATTAAACGAACTTAGTATGTAATGAATAACACTAAAGAAGAAAGTGTTCATTTTATCTTTGTAATATCCAACAAATATATCATCTCGTAGTGCATCTAATAATGTTAGCCAATAACTAGAAATGTCTGCAAAATCCCAAGGTGTGGAATCCCATGCATTTTTATCCCAGCCACCTGTTGCTGATAACAACCCTTCGTCTAATTTAATTGTGTTGTTCTTTTTAAGTACTAACTCCCAAACTTTGTTTTCATTATTGTAAGCATACGTCTCACTTCTATCAAGTTCGTCTACTTCGTCAAACATAATTAATTTAACCACTGAATGAAAATCTCTGTCTATGGTATTTAAATCTGAATAGGCTGTGATTGTTTTTGTATGATTATATGTACTGTTGTATGTTTCTAATTTATAGTCTATCCACTCCCATAATAGAGTAGGAAATTTATTAGCTATAAATGTTTTATCCCATGTATTTTTATATACATCATTTAGATTAATGTTTTTAAATATTTCATTAAGTGTTACAACTGCATTTCTTCTAGCACCCGATAAATCATTAAACCATGTTTGTCCAATATCCATATCATTGCCATAGCGATTAAATCTATGTAATGTAGAATATGGAATAGCGTCACCTGTTGCTGAATTTACACCAGAGAAGCTATGCTTCATTGAATTAAAATAATATTCTGGAATTAAATCTTTATCTTTAGCAATCATTGTCCACTCGTTGTGTGAGTTAAATTTATTGCCTGCTTTGTTAATTTGTAATACAGTATTTTCATCTTCTAGATAATAATTAATGTTACTAACAATAAATGAATTGTTATTTGTTACTGCAAACCAACTGATACCATTTGCTGATGGATTTTCAATTATATTAGCTACATCAAATGCTGATAATGTTCTTGTATCAGTTGTGGTTGTTTTATTTTTAACCCAGAAATAATATACATCATTATAATTTCCTGTGTCACTATTGTATTCTTTTTCTGTTGTATAGTAGTAAACATTTTCTTTTGCAACACTGTCATATATAAAATATGCTTCTCCGGTTGCAACTGTGCCAAACATTTCTTTTGATTCAGTTACTGCTTTAGCATAATCATCTGGTGCTACATTTGACTTAATCCATTCCCATACTGCAATTTCGGCTCCTGGGTATAAGTAACCCCACGACCCTGCTACTCTTAAGCCACCTTGATCGTAATCATAATATCTTGCTCTGCTTGTATCCCACCATCTAGTACCAAGTTGTTCTGAGCCCCATGCATTATCTTCATCTGTTAAATGACTTTCGTCTGTTGAAGTACTATAAATTGCATTATCAGAAAAATTAATATAGTCTAAGTTTCTTTGTGCAATGCCAGGAATAATCTTTCTCATTGGGTCCCATACTTCTAATTGTACTTTTGATTGGTTAGTTTTTTGATTGTAAATTATTACACTGTCTATGTCTTTATTAGTAGGTCTTGTAGTGTTAGTTCTAACAAACTCATATGTTGGGCTAGTTGCTGTTTTCTTCTCAACAAATGTTCCTCTTACACCATCGACGTTGTTAACAAAAGTAAGAGCACCTACTGGAATATTCCAACGCCTAGAATCTTCTGCACCAAATACTGTAGTTGATGCAGTATCTCCTCTTTGATCTTTGTTTTTAAATCTAGTAGTTACTAGCGGCATAATAGACTGTGCATTACCACACTTTTCAATAAATTCATCAATGTAAAATACGTAAGCATCATTTGGATCAATTTTTGTTACTTTGTGTATACCATCAATAGTTGGAGTAGTGTCTGTGTTTAATAGTTGCACATAATCTCCTACATTGAGCTGATGTGGTAGGTTAGTTGTTATCTCAGCATCATTACCATCTTTGCTTGATAGTCCTGCACATATGCCACATGTAGTAGCCGTGCCACCTGCAGCCACTGTCGCTGCATTTTTACTAGCACTTGGTAAACTATATAAATTTGAATCTTCCCATTGCCCTGGATATTTCCATATTCGTCTTTGTGTTACTTGAAGAACATTCCATCCCCAGAATTTAGTAACCACATCTCCAAAACTTTCAATTTCAAAGTCACTGTCATCTGCTATTAATATATTGTATAATGCTGGGTCATCTACTATTGGATCAAAATATGCGTAATGTTCAGTATCCCAATCGTTATCAACATCACCTTCAGAAGCATATATAATACCTGTTTGTAATCCTGTTTGAGAATTAAAATCAGTATCGCCTAAGTTTAAACTTGAGTTAGTTGATTCAAATTTAATTGCGTTACCAACAAGTACAACATTAACACCTGATATGCTTTGAGCAGTAAGTGTTGCTTGTATATCTGCAACTGCTTCGGCATAAGTCGCTGAACGATTCTCTGTTGATGTACCAGTTGAGTAAGATGTTTCCAGTCCTAATTTTGTTCTAGCAGTACCTGATATTGCTAAGTTAACACTACCATCTGTATCAGTTAATACAATGTTACCACCAGACACAGATGCTGTTATTTGTGCGGCAAGATTTGCCGTAGCATTGATTTGATCTCTTACTTCTTCAACAGTTAAGTTAGTTGGAGTAATAACACCTTGTATTAGTTGAGAAGCAACTATTTGTTGATTTGGAGTAGGGGTTGTTATAAATCCTAAATCATTATTAGTTGAGCCTGCTTCTAATACTAATTGATTTCCTATGTCAGTATCTTGATAACTTAATTGCAATACTTCAACAGTACCAGCTGTTTCAAGCGATGCAGTTAGGTTTGTTATACCGGCATTATTAATATGGTCTTTAATATCTTCCGCACTCATTTGGTTTGGAATGTGTACTAATGTTACAATAATAGCAGAAGCATTTGCTGGTGGAGATGTAAACGTAATAACTTGCGAAGCTACATTATAGTCAGTTATTGCAGTTGCTAAGTTACCGTTAATTGTTATACTATCTACTGCGTAAGTACTACTAGACAATATTTGTGCTATAGTAAATTGTGTTTCAATTCCATCGCCAGTAAAGTTTTCAACTACATTTAGTGGTGTTGTATCAAAGTTAACTACTGTATTGTTGTCTGTAATTGTTCCATTAGAAGCTGTGTTTCTAATATTAATAGTAATAGCTTTGCCAGTAACATCATTAAAACTAATAGGGCCTGCTTCGCCTTTTATAGCTGCTGGTCCAACTACTGTTGGTATACTTTCTTGTTTTGAAAATGTAATAGGAGTCATGTTTGCTAGATATCCTATTTCAAGTGTTTCGCTTTCTAAGAATGGAGTGAAACTTGAGCCAGTTGCAACAATGTCGTTATAAACTTCTCTAGTTCTTTGAATAGTAGTTACTGTACCGTCAATGCTTGCCACTGTTCCATATGTAAGTATATTTTGGTCTGTTGCTAATGGAGTAGTTGCTTCTATAGTAGGTGATACAACATCTAATCCAGTAAAGTTAACTTTACATTTCCACAGATGTCCACGGAATCGAACTTGATCGCCTTTTTTGTAACTTACAGTAGGACTCCAAGTTGGAATAGTTGCATAATCGGCCGTACTGTCAAATACAGAACTTATTTCGTTTGAACTTAATACTTGATAATCTGTTTCAGTAACAAGTGCTTCACCACCAGTAAGTATATCTAAATTTGCATCATCATATTCTACTTCTTCAAATGTAATGAGAGGAGATGTTCCTGTTGAATTAACAACTCTATCGTCAGTTATTTTAATAACATTAGATGCGGTTGAAGTTGAATCTAATGTTATTACTTGCGGCGATGAGTTAATATCACTTGATTTTAATTCTATTTCAAGTGCTGCCTCAAAGTCGTTATTACCTAAATATGTTTGCCTAAACATATATTGTTCGTATGTTGAAACTGTTGTTTCTGCTTTGTGGAGTATGTTGCTTTTACCTACATGTTCTATTGCACCTTTTGTGCCTTTTTCTTTTATCATACCTTGATAATAATTTGTAAGTACATTTTTATTAATGCCTAATCCATCTAGCATTTGTCCTTCTATATTTCCAATTGTTAAATCTTTTGATTTAGAAAAAGATAAATTAAATTCATCTACGTCTGTTCTGTATATGTTATCAACACTTTGTACTGCACTATCAAAGTTCTGTACAATACTATCATTAACTATTAAATAACCAGGTGCTTTTTTCTCTCCAGTCCAGTTTAGTGTTCTTTGTCCAGTTAGTACAAGTCTTTGTAAACTATTAGATTTAATATCATCGTAAATAGTTACTCCTAATTTTGTTTTATTTTCTAATATAATAATATGTTCGTAGTTTAACACAGCACTAGTAGTGCTTCCTATAAATTCGCTATCCTTTGTTTCAATTGAAACTATTCCATCGATACGCTTGATACCTAATTTGCTGTTATCTATTCTAGTATGATCTGTTGACAGAATATCATTACTGTTGTACTCTAATGTATTAAACTCATATACATGACCCGTTGCTGGTTTGTATTGTATTAATTGTCCCAGATGTAAAATAGTAGAATCATTTACTTCTGCTGTTACTGCCCAATTAATAAAATCAGTAGATGCAACATCACTGTCATTTTGAGGAGTATATCCTTGAACTTCCATCCACTTCCAGTAGCCTCTTACAAAATTATACATGTCTTGTGTTTTGCTAAATTGTGTATCATACTCTGCTATACTAGGCACTGTTACAAATTTATTATATCGTCTTAGTGCTTGTCCATTAATATCTTTTGTTATGTAATCTGTTGGGTTATCTATGTTTGGTTCATAAAATTTAAACTCTCTTGTATTGTTATTAAACCCTTCAACTTTATATCCAAGAACTGTTTTTGTTACAAGCACAGAACTTGCAGTAACTAGTTCATTTAATGAACCTTCGTACATACTAACATTAAAGTCTTCTGCTCCTAGTGTAAGGTCTCCTACTGTACTAGTTTCTGATGATAAATTTAATAAATGTTTATTAGTGAAGCCGTTAACTTTTGCTTGTAATTTTGTTTCTAGTTTTGTATATAAATCTTCTAAGTTAACATCAATACTATTTCTAATTAAATAATTATATTGTGCTTGTGCTATTCCATTTGCTGTAAATGGAATTTGTTTAAGTTTAATATCAACGTTTATAGAATTTGTTACTGAATCAGAACCAGCATATGAAACAATCGGATACCCGGTAAAGTTTAATCCTCTTTCAATTAAACTAATACTATCAGTTGAACCGGATGCTAGACTAATATCATTGAGTACATATCTTGCTCTAGCAAACGTACTTTGATCATCATCTATAATATTAAAGTATCCATCTTTTTCTAAATTAGATTGAGAAGTTGTTTTAAGTTTTAAACTGTAAATACTACTCTCATATATTTTTCCTGGAATTTTAAAATCTTTAGTATTAATTAAATCTTGTGTATAATGATTTATATTTTTAATAACAGATTTATAACTGTCTATTGCACCTGGTTGGAAAAAGTCTGTCCATGCTTTTGCAGGATTTAATTTTAATACTGCATCTAATAATACTGCTTGTCCTTCTGCACTAAATCTCCATTGTGCTTCTACAGGACCCCAATCACCAAACACAAAGTCTTGTTCTTTATCAACGTTTGATGGAGTTCCTAAAACTGTATCTGGGTCTTCTAGTGTACCGTCAGTTTTAACTGGACAATTGCCTGTTGGAACATCTCTCCAGTCCCATGTGTATCTTGCGTTGCGTAAAACTTGTATGGTATTACTGCTTGGATTTGAAACTATACCGTTTGTTAATGCGTTAATTAATGCAGTACGTTTAGTTGCGTCTGTCCAACTGTAATGTGTGTCCCACCATGTTGGTTTAAATGCATGTCCTAGCATGTGCCAAGGAGTTAAGTGAGGAGTAGCTGTACCAAATATATGTGTGTATGCACCCTTCCAATGTCCTGGCATTGATTCACTACCAATTGATAATGTACTGTAGTTCCAAGTAAATGGATCTGCAGCATCATAATAGTTATCTGTGTTTAGACTTGTAATATTGTTGAGTCTAGCCCACTTGTAATAATATTTTTCTAAATAGTTATTTAAATCATTTAATTTAAACCACGTGTTTACATGTTCTGTTGGCAAGTACTCAACTGGAGAATTAAATTTATTTCTTCCTTTTTTCTCATCACTATACATATAATCTTCTTTAACAAGTCCTGCATATATACGTTTTTCCATTTCGTATACTACTGCGTTTACAGGATCAAATGTTGTAGAGTCTAAGTCTATTAAACTAGTTTCATCAGTAACACTAATTTCTTTACCATCGTGTGTATATAATATGCCGTTGTTTACTTGTGGTTCTACACCATATGCTAATCCAAGTTTTACCATACTAGGCGGAACAAAACTTGCTTCGTCCATTTTAATATGATAAACTTCTAATTTAGGTTCTGTTAGATTACTGTCTAAGGCTGCATAGTCAATAAGTATTTCTACTGTGTTACTTAAGAATCTATAATCTCTATCTTTTAGAAGAAGTCTTCTAATTTGTTTGTCACTTCCATTGTTTTCTGTTAAGTAAACATATACATGATCTCTAATATTAGTATCACCGTTAAATGTAAATCTTGTTTTAAATGTTTTTGGCAAAGTAGATATAGCGCCTTCTAAACTAAATTGTTGTTTGTTAGATAGCTCACCGTATAGCATATTAGATGTATTATACAATGTATTTTTTTGTTTGTTTCTAATGATTTCAGTAATTGCATCATCTGTTAATTGTTGTACACTTGAAGTACCCAATGTAAATAATCGTCTTGCTTGTGAACTTACTCTTGTTCTAAATGCATTAAATTCTTTTCCTTGTTCTACTAATGCTCCAGTAATTGTTGCTTTTTTGTTAGAATAATTAATGTCATGCATTGTAGTATTATTCTCATGTACAAAGATTGTTCCACCATACTGTGTAGTATGAGGTATACTAGCATAATTATTATCAGCGAGGGTAATATCAAATCCTGGCATAGAGTTTAATTTATCTGTCCAATGATTAATTGTTTCGCTCATTGTAAATGTTTTAATTACTGAGTTACTTGAGTTATGAACATGTACATCAGGTAAACTTATATCAGTTGTTTCGTTTGTTAAATCATTGCTTCTCCAACTAAAGTCCACTAAGTCATCTAATGCAAGTATGCTTTCGTCTATTGAAATAGTTGTTGCGTTAATAGTTACTTTTGATGGATCAATGTTTGCACCATTAAGTTGAATTTTGTAAAATGATTTATTGCATTCAGTATCAATAATAAATGATTGTAATACTGTTACTGTAGAACCATCGTCATGTACTACATTAAATTGCTTACCATTACTTGACCCACTTGTTACTAAAGTTATTTTATCACTAGTTCTTGTAAATGTAATTTCGGGTATAGAAGTTGATTCAATGTCTACTCCGTTTGAAATTATTTTTATTTCTGTTGATGTTATATCAGTTAAGTTATTAAATTCAATTGTTTCACTTTCACATACTGTATATAATTCCGCATTACCAGTATGCATTGTATTAGTAGTGCCGTTGCTGTATGCAACACTAATAGAAATGTTATTATCTATTTTATGTAAAAAGAATGTTTCATTTAATTTAAAATTATCAGATCCATATGGAATTTCTAATGCGGCATCAGTTGTATCTACTTTATATTGTGCAGTTGACCAAGCACCTGCTGGAATACCAGCTGGTGTGTAAATAGTTTTTAACACATTATTTTGTTTAAAGAAGTTGTATCCTAGTTGCTCCTTTGAATACGTTGCCTTTGAATATTCTGCATTAGAATGATTAGTATAGTATTCGTGTGTTAAAATAAAGTTTTCAAATTCATACTCAGCACCCTTTGGTGTGTCCTTATAACTTAATGGAAACCCTAGTTCAGTATCGTTAGTACCTGTTCCTTCTTTATAACCAAAAATCTTCTCACCTGTAAATGATTTATTACATCCACCTTCAAGTGATTCACCTTCTGTGTTAAAGAATTTATACAAAGGATATTGATTAATTTTTGTTTTTGTTTGCGTGTCCCATAAGTGTAGTTCTGCATTATATTCTATAATAGGTCGTTGTGCTTTTCTTTTAATGTTTTTAACTTCTGTAAAATCGTATGTAGGTATCAGTTCTTGTAGTTTTTTAATTGTACTGATGTTAACCCAATGGTTGGCTCTACTCCATGCAGTTTGTCCGGAATCTTCTTTTGCAATTACAATATAATCTCTTTGTGGATCTACTGGAAATCCTTCGTTGTACATTAAATTATTGTCTGGTGATAGTGTTGTATTTGCTGATGCTATCTCGTCAGCAGTTGCAGCCGCAATGGATACATCTCCTGTAGTAGCATCAATTGTTAGCGAAAATATATCAGTATTGTTTGTTATACCTGTATGTGTCCAACTTCCTGTAAATTTTACAAGAGTGTTTTTAATAAGTTGTGTGTTGTTAGATTCTGGTTTGTAGTTAAGAAATGTAAATCCACTAAAATACGGCAGTTTTAAAGAAGTAAGATCATCATTGTAGTGGTCTACTAGTTGTTGTGGAGATTCAACAGAACTTGCTTGATAGCCACTATAGCTAGTGTTTAATTCTACAGTGTGTAATATTCCATTCCACCATCCACCATCTGCATCTTCTGAATGACTTACTGTATTATTGTATACTCTGTTTCCACTTGCATCTAAATATTCATACAACTTGTGTTCACCTACTGAGCCTGCTACGATATATGTTTTATTTAAAACACTTGCATCCCAACCTGACCCAGTAAACTTAATAAGCATTTGGTTTTCAACTGTAAATGTATTGTTATCATCTGTTAGTGTTGAGATGCCATTAGTTTGTATATCTGTTATTGGGTTTTTACTAGTACCTGTCCATATACTTTCGTATACCGGTAACTCCGGTACCCAACGATAGTTGGTATGGTTAACAAATTTGTCAATATCAATTGGTGGGTTAAATGTATATCTATCAGATGAATATGCTGAATTGTAATTGTATGTAGCAAAGTTTGTGTTTATAGAATTAGCAATATCATCAAACGCAATCGAATTAGTTAATTGTTTTTGTTTATCATATGATACAAGTGCAGGAGTTAATTGTGTTTTAGAATCCTGTGACTCAATATACACATCATTGGCTTTTGCTATGTTACCGTGCTTACTACCTATATAGCCATCTATATTATCAAGCGGTCCTTTAGAAACCATTTGATCTAGTGTACTATCTAGCCAACTTTTATTAAGTTCTGTTTGAAAAATACTAGGTAAAAAATTACTAGATTTTACATTGTTGACTTTTTGTTGTCCTGCTTTTTTCTTAGCCATTATTAACTTCCTGCTTTAATATTTGCGTCTGTAATGTTTTCAATAATATCAATATCATCTACATTCACATCTGGTATAATAAGTTCATCTGTGTTTGGTGTATATTCAAACATATCTCCAAATACACTTCCTGCACCTTGTGGTACAATAACAAAACTACTTAGAATGCCTGCTAGTTCTTTGTGTACATATGCAGCCAACTCTGTAAAATAAAATGTTTCACCAAAGTCCCAATTACTTGAATCAAAGAAACTGTTTATAGCTGATACTGTTTTTGTTTTTAAATCACTGTCGGTGATGTTAGAGCCAAACAATTTAATTATTCTAAACCTTGCTCTAAGTTGTGGTTCTGCGTGTGTTCCAAACAATGGTTTATATTTAACTGGCTTATAAACTATTGTATCACTTATTGCTTTTTTATCTTGAACACTAGAAAACTGTGTTCCTAATTGATAACTAGAAGGTGGAATTGGTTCGCTTAATGTTATATCATTTAAATAATTTTTATATTCTGTATCATACGATTTTGATAATGCAAATACATCAATAATATTTGTAAAACTTGGATCCACTGCTTGGTTATCTGTAGCAATATGCTCCCATTGAAAGTTTGCTGGATTAGGTAGTTCTGTGTTCCCGGCACCTACTACATCTCTAAATGTATCTGGATTATCTGGTCTACTGTCTGCATTAGTATCAATTAATGTTAATCTGTAATCATCTGAATCTATATAATTATTATATCCATATACATAAAAAGTTCCAGTAGTAGTTATATTTGTTCCATCAGCGCCTAGCATAGTAATAATATCTCGTTTTGCTTTTTTAGTATACGTTCCTATTTCTAGTTCGTTTTTAATATTACCCAAATGTACTGTGTTGCTTGCAAATTTAAATCCTAGAGTTCTCAAATATATATCATAATTTGTGTCTGTATATTCTACCCAAATAACCCAACTTGCATCTTTTGTATTAAAGTCTGGTGGATAATTAGCTGGTGTGCTATTAGCATAGTTTATATCTTCGGATTGGAAATCAACTCTCCATGATTTATTTTCTGGAATATATTTTAAATTAAATGATCTTTTTGCTTCTAACATATCTGTAATTAGTTCTTGTTCTCTTACAGAGAATTTTTTAGATAAAGCAGGATATATAATTTCAATAGTACTAGAAGCTTTTATGTTAGTGTCTAATACAATAGCGCCTGTGCCATCTGCCTTCTTACCAGTTGGTTGTCCTGCATTACTTCCTGTACCTTCTATGCCTAATCCATGTCCTGCAACACTAATAACTTTGGCCCATTTGTATGTAGTTACTGGAGTATCATCTGTTGTTACATGCTTAAATTTAATTAATGCACCAGGTGTAATGTATTGTGTATAATCACTTACAGTAGTACCTACTCTTTTTCTGGTATTTGTAGAATCTGTGAAGTAGCCATTTAAAATGTTACTTGCAGTAGTACTATCTGTGTTCCAAGTGTATGTAGATGCAGATTGTACTGTTTCAGTTGTGTTTGTAGAAAATCCACTACCCGAATTAACTACACCATCAAAGTGATCGGCTGCAACTGCTAGTGCTACAAAATGTTTTCTGTATCTTGTATAATATAAATTTACAAATTCGTCATTGTCTAATATATTCTTTAAATATTTTTCAAATATTTGATTAGCATTTTCTGTTGATGCTGCAGACATTTGTTGTATGTCATTAGTTGATTGCAATGACGCATCATTTCCTGTTAAGTATAAATTACTGTATGTTCCGGTTGGGTCAATAAATTTAGAATATCTACTGTGTCCACTAAATGTTCGATTGACACTTTTGATTTTTAATATTCCACCATTTGTGTTTCCTAGCATTGTGTTGTAGTCTGATGCAGTAATCATTCTATCTTGACTAGCATAATTCTTTGGAGCATTTTCTCTTATCTCGTCTAAACTTTCATTTGAACTAGCAGTAGAAATTGATTGTTTAAGTTGCACTAAAAATGATGCTACATAAATATTACCGTCAGTACCAGTATAGTTTATTTGTATTTTTTTAGATTGAAAATCGTCTGGTCTTAAAATATATGTATTGTTTACACTTGTTCTATACCATATTCTAATAGTATCTTTTGGAACATTACCAAATGTACTATCAGGAAACAAAACTGATATCTGATTATCTTTTCTTGTTTTAACGCTGAATATGTCACGTTCACCTGTTGTTAAATTATTATAAATTACATTACTATTAACATCTTTAACTTTGGTCCATTGTTTAACAACATTACCTGTACTATTAACATTTTGTACCCATATGTCTGAGTTGTTTATATTTTTAACATTAACATCCAAAGACATACTGTCAATAGGAGTATCTATATTAAAGTCTTGAAACTGCAATGATCCTTGCTTAATGCCAAGGAAAAATCCAGTATTAACACTGGTTATTCCTTTTCCATCATCTTTATAATATATTCCAAAACTTCCTACTGGATCTGGATATTTTTCTGTAAAGTTTCTTGTGTCGTTATCATAGTTACTGCTTATAATATTAAAGGGTGCAGATGATCCTAATACTGATCCTTGTGCATCAAATTTAATTTGATTGGGTGTATTATTAAGATCATAAAAATCTGTTTTGATATTATTAATTACTACTGACTTTTTTGGACTACCATAACGATTACTATTTTGTAATACAGAGTTCAGTACTGTAATGAAATCATCTAAGTTATTAATATTGTTTGAGATTTCATATTTAATATCTCGCCCGCCTAAACTTGTTCCATCACTTCCAATAATATTTTCGTTTGTTTTAACACTTACTACTTTTAGTTCACCGTACGCTGGCACATTGCGTCTTGGCTGATATCCTAAAAACTCTGCTAACTTGTAAATTGACTCTTGTTTTTGTGCTGTACTTAAAAAATTATTCCTAGCATTCATATCTACTCGATATGCTAAGTTGTGTCCAAACTGTGCAACTACATCTAGTAGTGATACAAATTCAGCTGATTCTATCCAGTCATTGTAATTTTCTGGATAATTATTGCGTACATAGTCAACCATTGCAGTTCTAATAGTATCAAAGTCAAATGCTTGAAAGTTTGCATTAACATATGATTCGTAGATTACTGTAAAGTCTTCTGCCGCAAAAAGTTTATTTTGTCTTGATTTTTGTGCCATAATTAAAACTCTGCGTTTTCTATAAATTCTCTATCGAATTTGATCTGCAAGTCGGTTGCAGTTGTTGTTGGTAAGTAATTTAATTTTACATTAACTGTTACTGAGTGTGCTTCTTGCACGACTCTTATATTTGTGTCAACTATTTGAAATCTAGGATCGTAACTTATTACCCTATAAACTTCTTGATTAATGTCGTCTTGAGTTGATTGATCTAGTGGTTCAAATATATAAAGAGGCAAGTCACACCCAAACGTAGGGTCTGTCCATTTCTCTCCTTTACGTATATGAAAATGGTTTATTAGATCCTGTTTGGCTAATTCTAAGCCACTCAGATTTTTACTTGTGTAAGATTCGTTAATTGTTGTATATCCAAATATATTGCTCATACAACTATTTATGCAAAAGATTAACTAAGTAGATAATGGTTCTATAATTAGCTTATCTTCTTGCCAATGTATGTACTTTTGCCAAGCTGCATCGGGTATTATTAGTGTATGATGCTGGTAAGCATAGTTTATTTGGTACCACGAAGGGTGTGTTGGTCGTTGCATAGGTAAAGGATATAAGCTATCGCCTTTCTTTACATTGCATGGACCACAAGCAGTAACACTGTTTTCCCATGTTAGTCTTCCACCTTTTGACTTTGGAATAACATGATCAATTGTTAAGTCATTGTAAACAAACCTGTCGCCACAGTATTGGCAACAGTATTTGTCTCTGACATATAAATTTCTACGAGTGAATTTTGCTTTGGAGGGTTGCTTGTGATAAGTGTTAAGCATAATAATGCTTGGGTATGGAATAGTTACTGTTGGTGACCGGAGAAACTCATCATCATAATTTTTAATTACGTGTACTTTTTCCGACCACATGGCCTTAATTGCATCTTGCCAACTGACTGTGCTAAGTGGCATTTGTGATAATGGTTGCCCATCAGCATTAAGTAGTAAAACGCTTTTATTCAAGTTTATTTTCCTTGCATTATAATAGTATTTAAATTATTTTGTAATGAGTTAACTGAGTTGTTTTGCTAAAAGCCTTTTTCTACTCTCAGTCATGTTTGGCAAGAATCTTTTTGTTTCTGCATAATAAACATATTCTGCTTGACTTCTTTGTTCGTCATTCATTTGGTTAGTAATGTATTCTTTTAAAAGTTCTTGTATGCCATCTTCTTTAATGTAACTTCTATCTCTGTATGTTCCGTAATCTCCAAGCATTAATATTTTTGCATCTACTTGTCGGTTAAGTCTGTCGGCACCACTTAGTGTTAATGCAGTTGCTACATAATCCCATTTTTTATCTGTGACAAAATCAAATATTTCAAATTGTCTTGTTGCTTTGCCTACACGTGAAAATGTTCCTGTGTCTGCATACAAACTTAACATAGCATCATATTGTGTTTGTGTTAACGAAGTTAATGGAAATTGTTTTTTAAACGCTCTTTCTTTGTCTTTGAATTCTTCTATCCAAATTGTATATGCTTCAGCTTCTGTTAAGCCATTGCCGTTTAATCCTACAGTTCTTTTATATCCAATAACTGAATTTTTATTGTACCCAAGCCATTTAATGCTTCTTATTTTAGCATTAATTAATTTATCGCTTGCTTCAAGTTCAGACAAGGGTATAAGAGTATTCACTGCATCGCTATCAATTACAGTAAACAAACTATAATCTATAAGATTTTTACTATCAACTGTTGATTGTAAATTAAAACTTGGCATTATAAAATATTTCCTTTACCTGATGTAAATGTTTCTTCTACGCCGCTTACTCCTTGCCACGGATGTTTTTCTGGTACTCTACTTGCAGTACTTGTTTTTATGTTAGTGTTTGATATTTGATTTTGTATTGGAGTTTTTGTTGCCGGCGCTGCTTCTTTTGATGGGTTCATATCTATTTGTGTACCAGTAATAACTTGATTACCTTCTACTAGTAAATTATAATTAGTAGCTGATTGCAAGTTCATATCTAATGCACTATATACATCAATTGCACCTTGTGTTGTTTCTAATTTTATTCCATCACCGCCTGTGCTTTTTATGTTTACACCTATTTCTGCTTGCATGTTAATACTGCCTTTGGCATGTACGTTATAATCACCTTCAGTGTGCATACTGATACCTGCTTTACTATAAACATCTATGTGACCTGCAAAGTCCATTTCGATCCAAGCATCGCCTGACTGGTTTGTAATAAAAACAAAACCATTACTGTCATCCATTAAAAGTTGGGCACCACTTTTAGTTCGCAATCTAATATTGTTACTAGAATTGTTACTATCGCCGTCATCTAATGTAAGTACATGTCCTTGACGTGTTGTAATACCAAATACCTTACTTGGCGACTCTCTCCTAGCACTACTTTGACTGTGTCCTCTAACATAATCTAAACTTAGACCTTGCTGATTTAACACTGATTGAAAATACTCATCTACTGGTTTAGTATCAGCATCGTTTGTATCCTTTGCATTTTTTTCTACTGCTGGTCCACAAGAAGTGCCGTCATCTGTATATACTTGTCCACTTGCTCTACCACCCATCATTGCATTTCTATCTTTTGCAATTAACGACCCCATTACAATACCTTGTTCGATACTACCAGTGTATGCTATAACAACATTTGTTCCTACTTCTGGCGGTTGTGGCCACAATCCATAACTTGTTGGTGCTTGTGCTTCTTTTGTTTCATCATCTCCACTGTCTTGTATTTTTGTGTGCCCACCATATGGTGTAGCCAATAAACATACTCTTGTTGAATCTTTTGAACCAAATTCAGATATGCGTACAGTTATTCTACCTGTGTATAAACTATCAGTATTGTCTATTACTTCGCCAACATATATTCCACTGAGTGTGTTAATACTCGATTGGTTATGTTGTGTTCCTCGTCTCGAAACGTGTACACCGTCGTGTTTCATTAATGCCATATTATTCTCCTGATAGTTCTATTATTTTTGGAAGTAGTAAAGCTGTATTTGAATTAACATCTTTAATACCATTTAATTGTTGTGTAAATCGACCATTTTGAAATCTACTTTCTACACTGGTTAATTTGTATACTCCTGTACTTATTGGGTCTATTTCTCCCTTGACTTGTTCTTGTAATAATTTGTCAGCATTGGGATTAAACTGTAAGAATGTTATTAGTCCATCTTGTACTGAATAATCTGGTGTTTCTAACTTACCTAAAATAGTTGCTTGCATGTTACCCATCCAATGCGGGTCACCTTTAATTTCCATAGTAAAATTCAATGAGTCATATTCTCTTTTAGCCATATCTTGTAATCTACGTGCTATTGCTGAATTTGTATTGTATGTATATTCATTTACCTGTGCTTCTGGTCCTGAGTCTGCTTTTGCAACACCACCAAGCACTGGATTAAAATATCCTAGTTCAACTGATGATTGTTTTATATCTGATAAAAATAATGAATCAGATATTTCAGCAGGTGAAAACTGTTGTTTACCTTCTGAGGTTCTGCCTGCTACAAATGTTCCTGATCCTGGTTGATCTATTACAAAGAATAAATTTTGTACATCTAATTGAAAGTTTATTACTTCTGTATTTACTCCTGTGTAGAGATAAGAATAGCTTTTTTCAATTGCTAGTGTTTTAAATCTGTTTACTTGATATTCCGAATCAACTAAATTTTCATTTCCTTCAGAAATACTACCAGGAAAGGTTGTTCTATTCATATTAATTTTAATAATATATGTAATTAATACTGGTTCTACATTTCCATACAATTGGTGATTTTGTTTTATCTCGGGATATGATATTACAGGATCAACTACTATATTTGGTGTGTATCCATACTTTGTTGCCTCTAATACCCATTCATCCCATGCTGGGCAATTGTTTTTTATGTCTTGTGCTAGTTTTGGTCCTATTCCAGTTTCTCGTTCAATTGTAATGACATTTGTATCAGCATCATGTGGATTAGCTCCTGTTCTATTACTGCTTGCAGTGTCAGTTGTTCCTGCCCATGCTTTAACAGCCAAGTTAAAATTTCTCAAATGGTTGCCGTCTATTTTTCTATCATCGTCTCTTGGTTGTGCTAATGCACTGTTAGGATCAAATAATATTTTAATTTGCCTTGGTGGTATTAAGCTCATTTGTTTTGCTTCGGCAGACATAGCATCAATTTCGGATTGGTTAATTGAGGTTTCTACTGACGAAGCATATTCTTGTATTGTTGTAAAATTTTCTACGGTTACATCTGTATGTGTAACTGATTCTGTTTGTGCATGTTTAAGATTTGACCATGCAATAATATTATATCTTGTTCCTTCTGGTCCAGTTTGACTTCTAATTTGATTAAACTTAACTGGGTATAAAAATACACCAGGAAAAGGAACACTTCCGGAAGTAACTGGATCTCTTCCTAAAAATTCTAATTTTAATATAAAGTTTTGTGAGTATAGATTAGCAGGCTTGCCGAGAGACTTACCAGCAGTTAACACTTTATCCATGAATGTAAATCCTAAACTTTCAAATAAATCAAATTGAATTACACCCGGTGTAGTATTACCATGTCGCTGACCTGGCGTGATTCTTGCAAGAGATAAAAAGTTATCTACACTGAATTCACTTTCAGCACCTTGTTTAGCAATAATAAATGCTTGGGAATTATTTAATGCGGCATCGTCGTTGCCAATTAAATTTGGATTATCCCAAATTTTATTGTTTACAAGATATAATGTCCATCTGTATGTTGGACTATCTACTGTGCTTAACCAATTTGGTGTAACTGTACTATCTAACTGGGCTAAGTCTATTGTTCTTTGAACATCTGCTACTTCTACATTTTCTGCATAGAGTTGGTCAACTCCCGATGCTTGCTCATATCCATATTGACTGTCATCAAAATCTGTAGGCTGTTCTGCAAATGTAATCTCTGATGCAGGTGTACCATTTGCCATAGCAACACCTTGTACAACAACTTCGTCGGTGAATTTTCCATTAGGTCCTGTACTAGCACCTTCCATATCTGCCATTGACGTTATTAGGTCTGCGGTTAGTTGTGGATTATCTCGTAAACTGCCTAAGTCATCATATGCACCGACACCCAAATCTTTTGCTACTTTGCTTATGTATGCATCTGTGGGATTTTCACCTGGTGGTGCCCAACGACTAATAATGGCTGCTACTGAATTATTTCCATGTTTTTCTTGACTTGTGTATAAATTCTTTGCAACTGCTCGTACACCGTACTCGGCATGAGTAAAATTAACAAAGCCACCATTCTCGCCACTGCTGCCTTGCCAGTTGTCTCCGCTTGTTCTAATGTTTCCTGGATTGTTGTTTCTATCCGCAAGTGTGCCGTTACTTGACATGTTATGAGAACCTTGCAGGAACTTTAATTTTTAACCCTGCTTTAAAATCTAAAATTGGATCAGCTAATTCGTCTTGATTAAATATTGCAAACACCCACCATAGTTTTGCGTTACCATATAAATCATATGCTAACAAATCAGGTTTTTCATCATATTTTTCGTTTAATGTCATAGTTTTAGTTGTTGTATTTTTTACATCAATATTATCAATAGTAAGCTCATCTAAATATTGATTGTTAGTAATTTTTGTATCTCTGTATAAACTATCTGTTCTGTATGTTGCCATTAAATAAATCCTCCCGAGTTGCCACCCTTCATTAAAGTTCCACTTGCAAAAGTTCGTATGTTAAAATTATCTTTAACTGCTTTTGGTGGAAGTTGTGGAACTAATTCAACCGATAACAATGATAGTGTAGGTACTGAATGCATTTCGCCGTTCTGTTCAAACTCCACATAATCTGTGTCTTCTGGTAATGTATATGTAAAGTTTCTAATCACAACTGGAATATTAGTTGCATGTACACTACCATATGCACTAAATTTTAGTATTGGTGGTGGAGTACCTGCAGTTGGTCCTGCTTGTGATCCAAAGTCTGATTTTGTACAAACTCTAAAAAAATGTATAGCAGCAGCGGCGTATCTTGCTTCTTCTTCTGTGTTAGCAGGAAATAATGCAGTTACTGACATTGGAGGGTTTGGTGTATTCATGTAGTAATTCTGTTGATAAATTGAACCAGCTACATCATATGTTCCATAGTTTGCACTGTGAGACATTTGAATAGTTGGCGTTAGTGGAAACACTACACCACCATCTTGTGTTAAGGGGTTAAGTAATCCAAATGTAAAAAAAGGTTTACCTTTTTCTTTTAATACTAATTTTGCTTTATTTGTTACGCCTGCCATTATGTTAACCTCTCTTCTATGAATTTAAAAATCTGTTCATTGTATTTGCCAAAAAACTTAGTAAATGCTTGTTTTTTAGCTTCTTCTTCGCCTTCGCTTGACATAGTTGCACGAAAGTCGCTTGCACTCATTCCACCTTGCATAAGAGGTGCTACGTATACGTAACCTCTTTCTTGTGCAGTTGGAATTAATTCATTCATATCATTTGGTAACTTATGTAAGAACCCTTCACCACCTGTAGCAAGTCTATTTGCATCTTTTTCACCGTATACAAGTATTTGTGCAGTAGTATTTGGGTCTCTACCAGCAGCATCCATATCTGGTCTGTATGGATTTGTTTTGATAATTTTATCTCCTGGTATATTAAACATCTTACTCATAATGCTTGCCTTTTCATCAAATGTAAAAGGATCGCTACTGTAGTCGCCCTGCGAATGGGCCTTGACTGCTTTTTGACTAAATGTTGTGGCGATAAATACATTATCCGCACCAAACTTTTGAACCAGATGTTTATAAACATCGTGATGTCCTTGGTGCATAGGTTGGAAACGACCGCCGTAAAATACAGCTATGTTGTCAACTCCCTCTTTTAAAACATGTTCAATTAACATAATTACTTCTCCGTTCGTAGTATTTATCAAATTAAAAAAACCGGTTGACACTACCACAACTTATGCCGTATAATACTAACTACATAAAGGAAAATCTCAAATATGAATAAACCAAAGAAGAATTTTTACTTAACAAACAAAGATTTGTTAAGAGAAATACATAACAGTAAAATGACGTATTGTTGGAGTAGAGACGAAAACTATACGCATTACGATTTGATCGTAACTGGATTTGATGAGATTACCCCTGAAGCAGTTGCAGAGGCAAAACAAAACCGTGCAACAAGACTACAAAAAATAGCACATCAGGCAGAAGTAGCTCGATGGGAACAAGGATTAACAGGTAAAAAAACTAAGCCAAGAGCTGCTGATTTTGCCGTTGATGTTGAAACTATTAATGATGATGACATTGTAGTAAGGGTAATGACATTTGACCATATTCCAGAAGAAAATAGAAAAAACAAACCAAAAACAGAAGCTGACTTACATTCCAAATGTAACTTTCCTCCTTTTAAGCACTATGCTGTAATTGAGGGTGATTGGACAGAAGTAGCACGTAGTCATTGGGACGGTGGTAAAGATAATGGACATTTTAATGTTCATCATGGACAAACAACGGACATGTTAGCAAAAATGTATATTAAACTATGCGAACGTTATAGCATGCGTGGTAACTGGAGAGGTTACACATATGTAGACGAGATGCGTGGACAAGCATTATTGCAACTAGCACAAATTGGATTACAGTTTAATGAACTTAAATCACAGAATCCATTTGCATATTATACTGCGGCAATTAACAATAGTTTTACAAGAGTTTTAAATTTAGAAAAACGTAGTCAAAATATTAGAGACGATTTACTAGAAGAAGAAGGATTAAATCCAAGTAGCACACGAACATTTAATGCAGAGTGGGAAGCTCATATTAGAAATGAAGCACAGAAAAAATTAAACAACCCTACATTAAAAGTAACGACTTATGATACATCAGATTTAGATACTGAAGAAACTGGAGAATAAATGTTTTTTGATAAGGCAGTAATTTTTACTGATATACACTTCGGCATGAAGAATAACAGTAGATATCACAATCAGGATTGTGAAGATTTTATTATATGGATGATTGACGAAGCACATAAGCGAGGCATTAAAAAATGTTTCTTCTTAGGTGATTGGCATCACAATCGTGCAAGTATTAATGTTAGTACCCTAAACTATACCACAAGTAATTTACGCAGACTAAATGATAGCTTTGATGAAGTTATTATGATTACTGGTAATCACGATCTATATTATAGAGAAAAGCGTGAGATACACAGTTTATCAATGATTGAAGATTTTCCTAAATTGCGTATGATAAACAAAGACATGTTTATTGAAGATGGTGTTGCATTTATTCCTTGGCTATGTGATGACGAGTGGAAGAAACTAAAAGAAGTTGAATGTAAATTTATGTTTGGTCACTTTGAGTTACCACAATTTTATATGAATGCTCTTGTACAAATGCCAGACCATGGTGGATTAAAAGCAGAAGACTTAGCAAAACCCGAAATGGTGTTTAGTGGACACTTTCACAAAAGACAAAAACGTGGTAATGTAATTTACCCAGGAAACTGTTTCCCACATAACTATGCTGATGCATGGGACGATGACAGAGGTTGTACATTTTTAGATTGGGATGGTACTATTGAATATTTGGCATGGCCAGATGCACCAAAGTATCGAACACTGACATTAAGTAAACTAATTGATAATCCAGACAAATACTTGGGTAATAAAACACATGCTCGTGTTAGTTTGGATGTTGGTATTACATACGAAGAAGCAAACTTTATTAAAGAAACATTTGCTAAACAATATGACTTGCGTGAGATTAATCTTATGCCAAGTAAAAAAGAAGAACACACACAAGACTGGAATAAAGGTGTAGACATTCAAGTAGAAAATGTAGACACTATTGTATTATCGCAGCTTGAATCAGTACAAAGCGATACTATTAAGAAACAAATACTAGTAGACATTTATACAGGACTAACAACTTAAACATGCTAACAATTAAAAATATCACCGTAAAGAATTTTATGAGTGTGGGCAATGTCACACAGGCAGTTCACTTTGACAACGCAGGCTTAACACTTGTGTTGGGTAACAACTTGGACTTGGGTGGCGATGGCTCACGTAATGGTACAGGTAAAACTACTATTGTTAACGCACTCAGTTATGCATTATATGGTGCCGCACTTTATAATATTAAAAAAGATAATCTAGTTAACAAAACTAATAATAAAAATATGATGGTTACTGTTGACTTTGAAGTAAATGGTACACCATATAGAATTGAGCGTGGACGTAAACCTAATATATTTAAATATCTAATCAACGATGTAGACAACAACGAAGGCATAACAGATGAGATGCAAGGCGAAGGTAGACAAAGTCAACATGTAATTGAACAACTACTTGGTATGAGTCATACAATGTTTAAACATATTGTTGCATTAAACACTTACACTGATCCATTTTTAAGTATGCGAGCAAATGATCAGCGTGAAATGATTGAGCAGTTGTTGGGTATTACTAAACTTAGTGAGAAGGCAGACATACTAAAAGAATTACTTAAAGGTACTAAAGACAGAATTACAGAAGAAACATTTAGAATCAAAGGCATAGAAGATGCTAACGAACGTATTGGCAATAGCATTAAAGATTTAGAGCGTAGACAAAAAACTTGGACTACACAATTACAAGAACGCATACAAGAAAGCACTAGCGAACTGGCTGCACTAGAACACATTGACATTGATGTTGAAATACAAGCACACGAAGAATTTACAAAATTTAACGAAAAAAAGAATCAAATAGATACATTAACTGCTGAAATTGCCAGGCTAACAAGTAGTGTTGAGCGTGAGAGCAAGCGTTTAACTAAAGCACAAACTGATCTAGATTCAACATTAGAACACAAATGTTATGCGTGTGGACAAGAAATACACGACGAACAACACGATAAAATTGTAATACAAAAAACAGAACTTGTAGATGAAAGTCAAAAACACATTGACGATGATAATCAATTGATTACAGAATACAATACTGCAATTGCAGACTTAGGAGAGTTAGGTACTGCACCACGCACAGAGTATAACACATTACAAGAAGCATACAAACATCAAAGCAAAATGGATAAGTTACAAACTGCGTTAAGCAATGCTAAAGAAGAAACTAATCCATACATAGAACAAATTGACAGTCTAAAAGAAACTGGCCTACAAGAAGTAAATTGGGCAGAAGTAAATAGATTAGAAGAACTAAGAGAGCATCAAGACTTTTTATTGAAACTACTTACAAACAAAGATAGTTTTATTCGTAAAAAGATTATTGAGCAAAACTTACAGTTCTTAAATCAAAGATTAGAATACTATATTACACGTTTGGGCTTACCACACGAAGTACAATTCCAAAGTGACTTAACTGTAACAATTACACAACTTGGACAAGACTTAGATTTTGATAACTTGTCAAGAGGTGAACGTAATAGATTAATACTTGGACTAAGTTGGAGTTTTCGTGATGTATTTGAAAGTATGAATCATCCTATTAACTTTGTTTGTATAGATGAATTAGTTGATAGTGGTATGGACACAATTGGTGTTGAAAGTGCATTGGGCGTATTAAAGAAAATGGAACGTGACAGAGAAAAGAATATTTTACTTATTTCACACCGTGATGAACTTGTAGGTCGTGTACAAAGTGTGTTGCAAGTCACTAAAGAAAATGGCTTCACTACATTTAATACCGAAATAGAAGTTATTGATGCATAACCATATAGCCAAAGAAGAATTTCAACCCGAACTAGAAATAGTAGATGCAAGTATTGTATTATTGCATGCACCAGAAACAATAAACGAACAAGAGTTAGGTATAGATACAATAGAGTTAATTAGGAAAGCAGTACATGAGTGGATCAAAGAAGAGCAGTGATAAATGCCCGTGGACTTACAACAAAGAAGTTGTAAACGAGCTTCCTGCTGACTGCGAAGGATTTGTTTATCTAATTACAAATCTTACTAATAATAAAAAGTATATTGGTAAGAAACTAGCAAAATTTAAAACTACAAAGCCACCTCTTAAAGGAAAGAAAAACAAAAGACGTGGCACAAAAGAAAGTGACTGGAGAGACTATTGGGGTTCTTCAGATCATTTAAATGCAGATGTACTAACATTTGGTGCAGAAAACTTTACTAGAGAAATATTACATTATTGTCCTAGCAGAGGTGTACTAAGTTATATGGAAGCAAAAGAACAATTTGACCGTAGAGTACTTGAAACAGATGAGTACTACAACGGAATAATAAATGTAAGAGTAGGAAGTTCAAAAATTCTTACAGAACATTTGAAAAAAGGTTGACAACGTATAACTTTTTTGTTATTATAACAAGAATTAGCGTTTTAACTTTATTTGAAGCAAATAATTAAAGCATCAGATAATTACTAATATAAAAACTCACATCGACATAAAGTCAAGCAATTACCGGCAAGTTTAAAACACACTCAGGCTAACAAAAACTAATAAAGGCAACAAGGCTCCGTTTGGTCGGCGATGGTCGACTCACCTTGAGGTTACGCATTCACGTGACTAGATACTGGTGTGCCTACAAATGTCAATACACTGATTTGACAAATCAAAATGATCAAGCTCTACGAACGCTCGTAACTTGAGGATAGTCCAAAAGTCGATACCATGGCTCCGGATGTTTCTGCGTTAATAAAGCAGTATGTAATAAGGGTACAGCATAACCGCCCTTCCTAGGTGTTAAACTAGGTTTACTATGGTGTTGTGGGTGCTGTTCTATGCCAAGAACTCATTTTACACTTGGCCCGTAGTAGGCTAAGTGTGAATAAAATATCTTGCCAAGTAACCATCTTACAATCACATAAATAGCAGTAAGACATAATGTTTACTTTAAATTACAATTAACTAACATTAAGAAGCGTAAGCATAAACAGTGAACAAAGCGTTAGCTTTGTGAAACTGATGATGTCGTAGACATCAATTACATGAAAGCAAATAAACCATATTATGACGTTGGACGAATTTCAGACTAAATTTTTACAGTTTGCTGAACAGCAAGTTGAACCCCTAAAAGATGATGGATATCCTGTATGTCCATATGCAAAAAGTGCCAGAATTAAAAGAGCATTACAATTTCTCGATGGCAGAACAGATATCACAGTAATGGATAACTTTGATTACAAAACATTCCAAATGGGAATTGTTTGGTTAGGTGATATTGATGATATTACTCCTATAGAAAAAATTTGCGAGGAGTATAGAAAAAAGAATCCACATTTATTATACTTTACTAGTACAAGACAAAGTGGTCATTTTGTTAAGAATTTTACTGATTGTGTTTTTATTCAACGTGCAGATGATCTGTTAGAAAAGCGTAAACACTTACACGATAATACTAAATATTATAATAGTTGGCCCGAAGAGTATTACAAACTAATAATGGGTCATTAACGTCTACTGCCTTTTCTGGCTTTGTTAAGATCCTCAACCCTAGCATTCATACGTTCCACTAACAACTTAATAGCATCAACAGGCATAGTCATAATGTCTTGATAACTGACTGCACCGTCACTACGAATTACTATGTCAAGGTAACTTCCTTCTATAGCTTTTAGGTTGTTGTTATAACGTTCTATTAATGCTACGATTTCTTCGGGCTGACGAGAAGCTATCAGCCCCCGAAAAAATTTGCGATGTCCAAGTCTACACCAGTTTTCCAACTATGACTACAACTTTGGCAGTTAGCAGTAAATTCGGTTTCTAATCCGCTTTCACTTAATTGTTCTACCTTAGTTCTAATTGCTTCATAATCTGACTTAGTGATACTTTGTAACCACTCGCGAATCATTTCTTTGTCTTCGATTAAATCTGTTTCTTTACCCTGAACACTTACAATACTGTTAGTAATTAAACTGACTGTAAGTTCTGCAATTTCAACAAATGTTTTTCCAAACAATTCTTGACGCATAGTATCATCAAGTTTATCACTTGCTAATCCTTGTATCATTTTATTTTGTTTAATTTGTTGAATCTGGAGCATAGTTCTATCTTCTAGCGTGTATGGATTACATACAATTTTAAATTCACTAGGCAATGTAACACTTCTTTCGACTGGGTTTGGTTTAGCCTTTGCTAACATAATGTTTGCGTCCAGTGATAGTTGATTATCAAAATCACATTTTGGACATTTAACATCCATGTCAATATTTTTACCATAGCTTGCTTGTCTAATCCCTACTAAGATTACAAGTAGATCGCTTACTGGCATTGTTTTTGGTTCATCAATGTCAGGGCAACAACTTTTAATCACACTTATTGTAGCTTCTCCGTTAAACAGAGCATCTGGTGTTTTAGTTATAAGCTCATCCCTTGCTGTCATGGCATATATTGCCAGCTCGCCATCTATACTAAGTTTAGGTTTTGTTTTATAAAACTCACCTTTACTTGGTAATGGAATGTACAAAGCAGGTTTTCTATATGCTTGAATTAATGGGTTTGTCATATTTTACGTCTCCAATTATATACTTACATTATGATTTCCATAAATAGTAGTATATGTACAATAGTATTTATCTGAATTAAAATACCATATAATAGGAATAGCATGAATCAAGATATAATCAACGCCATTTATAACATGTACCCTTGGGCATCCGAGGATACAATGCAAAAAGTAAATGGTAATATGCAAGAACAAAATATTCATATGGGTACCGTTGCGGCCGTTTTAAGTAAAAAAGACGCAGCAGCTATAAAAGAAATGGCTCGCGAAACTAAGACAGGTAAAAGAAAAGCCAGCAAAGCCGGAACAGCGACATTAAAAACATTGGTAATTGGGCAAGGAGCATTAACAAGGATTATAGCAGATGCTAACCCAGCCAATGCAGTAGCAGAAATATCTCACGAAGCAGCTAAATTATTAGCAAATGCAGGTATTGGTGTATCTAATATGGGCTTTGGTATGGGTAAATTTGCCGCAATAGTAAAAGGAGTAGCTAGGCATGCCGGTACTCCTCTTGTAGTTGCAACAGGACTTGGTGTAACATTCGCAAAATTATTAACAGAACAAGAAAAGCAAGCACGAAAACTAATTGAATTTGGTGCAGTAGTTTCTGACATAGATCATTGGAGTAATTTAAGATATGCAACTCGTGATTTAGGAATGGGCTTAAAAGATTTTGAAGATGTAATGTCTGAAACAAAATCATTTATTACACAAGCCGAAGGTAGTGCTTTTGCAGGTGCATTAAGGATGGCCGAATTTGCAAAAGAAATTGATTCTGATAAAACTTTTAGAGATTTTGGAATGGGTATACAAGACCAAACAAGATTTATTGGACAAGAAATACAAACGTTGTATGAGTTGGGCGAGATTACTGCTATGAATGACAAGACTAAAAAACGAGTAATTGAATCGTATAGAACAGCAAACAATGTTGCGTTGTTTACTGCTAATGCATTTGGCATGCAAAGAGAAGAAGCACTTAGACTCAGAGACGAAGCAAGACAAAATGTTGATATAAGAGTAGCAATGATACAAAATGCAGAACATATTAAAGAAACATACGGCGAGGCTGCAGAGGCAAATATCAATGACGCAGTGGGTACTGTTAGAGTAATGAATGAAGCACTTATGGGATCAGACTTTGCAATGTTTATGGAAGAAATGATAGCAGGATTTGTAGGTGATATTTCATATGACGATTCTGCAGCAAATAATATTAGTGAAGAATGGATAAAGACTTTACAATCAACTCCAGGAGCATCAGCAGAAATAATTAGCTTTGTAGAAAAATTAGGTACAGGGCAATTTAAAAACGAACAAGAAACAATTGAAGCGTACAGAGAAATATTTAGGCTTTTAAAAAATTCAGAGATGGTAGTAACAGGAAACGATCCTCAACTTCAGAAATACAATGATCTCATTTCTACAGCCAAAACTGCTGCAGGTGGTACGGAATTTTTAAGAGCAGACTTAGATACATTAAGTACTGATTTCTTTGCTAATTATGCCGATCAATCAGATGCCAGCATTGAAGTAATGAATAATATGGCAATTGCATTTCAAAATGCACAAGAATTATTAACACCTGGATTTTCTGCAATGGGACATGGATTTAGTGTGCTGTCAGATGGTGTTATGAATTTTGGTAGTGCAATTAGTAGAGCATTTGGAAACGAAGAACGATGGGAAGAAGGCGTTGCAGAGATGAAGGAAGAAAACATCCAAAAGCGATTAGCCGAAGTCAACGAATATAATATAACTAACGCAATAACTCGTGTAAACGAACACATAGATACTTTAGCATCAGAAATCGAAGGCAACAGAGGTCTACTTTATGAGATCGACGACGAAGGCAACCTTCTTGAGAATGAAGACGGTGAATTTATTAGACGTGACAAATTTGAAAATCCAAATTGGAAAAATGATGCAGGCGAAATAATTGAAGGACAGACAGAGTTTATGACTGAAGATCAAATATCAGCAATAGAAACACAGTATCTGATGTTAGAAGATAGATTAAGGGACTCGAGGGAGTATCTAATTAGACTACAAGAAAAAGATAATGATTATAAAGCACAAGCACCCGGTAGTAATTCATTTACTAGCAACTGGCGAACAGAAGGAGCATTTTAATGGCAGATAAAAAATATAATATACCAGTAGGTGAAGATACACTTGAAATTCCTGCTTGGGCTAGTGAATCCACATTATCAGCATTAGCCAATCAGTCAGCTAATGCTGTAAAACTTACTGGCAAGTTAATGAGCACAGTAACAAAGAATAAAGATCTAGATGATGAGATAATTGACGCAGTTAAAACAAATACACAAATTGGAATAAACAATGCAGACGTAAATCAAAAAGAAGGTAAAGCAAGAACAAGTTTATTATTAAAAGGTGCTCAAGCAGTAAGAGATACCGCAGGATTTTTTGGTGATTCAGAAAAGCCATTAACCAGCTTAGTAAAAGTAACAGAAACAGTAGTAAACAAATTAAAAGGAACCGATGGTAAATTAACTGCAGCAGCTTCAGAACTAGATGGTCCATTTAAACACTTTATGAAGACCACAGGAAAGCAAATGGCCAACGTTGCAGTGGATATTGGTTTAGCATGGGCAGGTTGGAATGCAGCCAAGTTTGAACAATTTGCAGAAGTACAAAAAAGTATGATAGACAGTGGTGCAGTTGTTTTTGACACTGCTGATGCATTTAATGAGTTGTATACAGATGCTTTTCAATCAGGACTAACATATAAAACCTTTTCAGAAACAGTTGCTAACTTTGGCGGAACAATGGTAGGCCTAGGCGGAGATGTATCAAAAGGTTCTCAAACAATGATGAAATTATTTAAGAGAGTAGAACTGAGCGTAGACGAGCTAGGAGACTTGGGATTAACAAATAAAGAATTATTAAACACATATGCAGGGTATATAGAAGTTCAACGTTTAACTGGTTCATTAGATAGAAAACTAGCAAACGGTGGCGAAGAGTTAGAATCTAGTTTTCAAAATCTAGTAATGGAAGCAGGCGCAGTAGCAAACCTAACAGCCTTAAGTAGAAGTGAAGCTATGAATAAAATGCTATCTGCATTAAGTGATGTAAATTTAGCAGCAGGTTTATCAACGTTAGAAGACCGAGGAATGGAAGATACAGCTGCCGTTGTAGGAGATTTAACTAAACAATTATCATTGTTTCAAGGTATTGGTCCTTCAAATTTAGTAGACAATATACAATTAGCACTTGCTAGAGCAACATCTCAGTTTTCTGGAGATATGAGTAATTTTAATATTACACAAGTATTGGCAGGTATTGATGAAAACGCAATAGCACTAATTGAAGCAATTGCACCAAATATGCTAGATGATATTAATAACGCAGTTAGAGAAGCAGAAGCATCTAATGGAGAAATTTCAGCTACTATGATTTTTGATATTCTTAAATCAGCAGACTTAGATAAGTTGGCCGCATCCGCAGCCACTGGAACATTATTAGGCGGAGCTCAAGACTTTCAAGATACTATTATTTTAATTATGAAAAATATGGCAGGACTAGACGGAGTAGAACTGGAAGAAGAATCAGCAAGACTAAAAGAACTCTATGCTGAATCAGGCACGGCAACAGTTGCAATGAATAATATGTCAAAAGCATTTTTAACTGCACAAGAGTTTATTACACTGGATATGCAGACCCTAGCTGATAAATTAAAACTTACAACAGAAATGCTAGCCAGTGGTGCAGGTTTCTTTGCTGATCTATTTAAAGACTATAGACAAGAAAACCCAGAAACAACATCCAATGAAGGCAGTATTGACGCAGCAGAAAATTCTGCACAATCAGTTGAAATAAACGACATTAATACCACAGACGAGTATAAAGAAAATACAAATGATATGTCACGTAGCTTTCTTGATAGCTGGGCTAAACAATATCATCAAACAAATGATGACGATGCAGAAAATTCATCTGTATCACCAGAAAATGCAAGTGCCACTGAAACAATAACGCCAGATTCGGGCTCAAATCAATTAGTATTAGCAGAAATAGCCGAACTTACGTTACCTGAACTAAAAGATAGGTTGACAGAACTTATGAAAGAGCGTACAATTAGTAATAAAATGGCTGCAGGTAGACCTGATTTGATTTCTGCAATGATGAAGAATAGCCAATTAGAATATGATGCAATTCAAAAACAAATAAAAGTACATGAAGATAGAGCATTAATAGAAAATAGAAATGATATGAATGATCAATATAACTTAGCGGCAGGATTACATCAATAAGAGATGGATAAATACAAATACAATAAAAGGCACACATTATGAGTTGGAAAAAACACTTTACAAAATACGACCCATCTGGCAGTAGCAGTGGTAATGCTAAAACAAACCGCTGGCAAAGTTGGTTACCAGAAGTATATTCGGGCCAACCGAATCGTATTGAGCGTTATACACAGTATGATCAAATGGATCAAGACAGTGAAATTAATGCGGCATTAGATACTATTGCAGAATTTAGTACACAAGTAGATCCAGAATCAAGTTTGCCTTTTGAAATCAACTATAAAACAACTCCAACAGATTCGGAAGTAACTGCATTAGAAACCACACTAAGACAATGGGTTAATATTAATAATCTCGAACGTAGAATATTTACTATGTTTAGATCATGTATCAAATACGGTGATCAGTTTTTTATTAGAGATCCAGAAACATATAAACTTATATTTGTTCAACCAGGCGATGTTGCCAAAGCTATTGTTAACGAAAGCGAAGGCAGAGAAATTGATCAGTACATTATTAAAAATATTGCACTTAATTTACAAGACATGGTTGCAACTGATACTAAAAAACATTCTGATGCAACTGCGGTAAATCCAACAACAGGTTATACAGTTGGCAAAGGAAATGCAGGAATTGTAACACCAAATTCATCAGGCGGACAAAATTCAGAGTTTGCAGTAGATTCAAAACATATAGTACATGTTAGTTTAAGTGATGGAATGAACAGTAACTGGCCATTTGGTGACAGTATACTAGAACCAGTATTTAAAGTATATAAACAAAAAGAATTATTAGAAGACAGTATTATTATCTATCGTGTACAACGTGCACCAGAACGTAGAGTATTTTATATTGATGTTGGTAACATGCCAGCACACAAGGCAATGGGCTTTGTGGAAAGAGTTAAAAACGAAGTACACCAAACACGTATTCCAAATATGAGTGGTGGTGGTACAAAAGTTGTTGACGCTTCATATAACCCATTATCAATTATGGAAGATTACTTCTTTGCCCAAACAGCAGAAGGACGTGGATCTAAAGTTGAAGTATTACCAGGCGGTGAAAACCTTGGTGAGATTGATGATTTAAAGTACTTTAATAACAAGTTAATGCGTGGACTTCGTGTACCAACATCGTACCTTCCAACTGGAAGTGAAGACGGTATAGCGGCGTTTAATGACGGACGTATTGGTACTGCAATGATCCAAGAATTCCGTTTTGCAAAGTATTGTGAAAGATTACAACTAACACTACAACAAACATTAGACCACGAGTTTAAATTATTCTGTAAGCACAGAGGACTAGATGTTAGTGCTAGTTTATTTAATTTATCATTTACTGAACCACAAAGTTTCTCACAATATAGAAACATTGAAATTGATGCTCAAAAGGCAAACCTATTCAGTTCTATTGAAGCAGTTCCATACTTATCTAAGAGATTTATACTTCAAAGATACTTGGGACTTAACGAAGAAGAAATGGTTGAGAATGAAAGAATGTGGAAAGAAGAAAATCAAGCTGGTAACAAGCCAGCAGGATCGGCAACAGGTGACTTAGGCGGAATGGGTCTAAGAGGCTCAGACGTAGATAGTTTTGAACCTACAGATGTAGGAGCAGAGAATGCCGGTGACGAAGGATTAGATGATCTACCAACAGACGGTGGCGATGCCGATCTAGGTGGAGACACAGGAGTACCAGACGATGCGATTTAATGAATTAGCACAAAACGAACAAGATGATAACTTCAATAAATGGGACGAGGATGATACTCGTAGACCTAAATTGACGCTAAAACATCTAAATAAAATGCGTAATAGACGCGAAATGACTCGTAGTGAGCATGCAGATAAGATAGAAGATGTGCAACTACAGTACGGCGCTAGCCCCGAAGCATAGTAAGTAATATACACTTATAATGCATAAAACCCTAACCGTGGCATCAAAACCGCGGTTTTTTTTGTATTTAAGATATCTTGCCTAGCAGTAAGACTAAATACATGTGTTATAACCTCGATAAAGGAGAATGTCAAATGAGTACTCGCGAACGTTATATTAAAGTGATAGAAAGCCTAGTTAATGGTGAAGAAGCAAAAGCTTCTGATTTATTACACGAAGCATTCGTAGAAAAAGCACGTGAAATCTGGAATGACCTAGTCGAAGCTGACGAAGTTGTTGAAGATGAAGTAGCGGAAGAAGAAATAGATGAAGCGATCGGCGGAGAAAAAGCTGATGACTTTATCGACGACATCGAAGAAGACGATGAGGAAATTAAAGCCGAGGAAATGTACGGCGAAGATGAAGAGGGCGAAGACGCACCTGAATCTGAGCTAACAGAGCCAGAAGCTGAAATGGAACTATCTGATGAAGATGGCGACATGGACTTCGACAGTGACGGTGAAACAGACGATCACGAAGAAGAGCATGAAGAAATTGAAGATAAGTTAGTAAACGTCGAAGACGCACTAGCTGATCTTAAAGCAGAATTTGCCAAAGTAATGGGTGATTCAGAAGAAGAAGCTATGCCAGAAATGGAACCAGAAATGGAACCAGAAATGGAACCAGAAATGGAAGAAGCAGTATCTCCAGTAATTGAAGAAACTGATGCTGAAACTGATGAAGACTCAGAAGAAATCGAAGAAGGTGCAGAACTAAAAGCAGCTCCAGTAAGTATGCCAGCAGGCGATGACGGTAAAGCGTCACCAGTTGCAGGTAAGAACGACATGGGCGGCAAAGCAGTAGACATGTCTAAGAAATCTTCAGAAGGTGCAAAAAAAGGTCTAACAGGCGATGCTAAAGATATGAACGTAACTGGCCCACAAGAGGCAGGCGATCTTAAAGCAGAACCAAAAGGACACGGCGCTGAGAAAAAAGGCAAGAGTAACTAATTATGCTTACACTTAAAGAGAATCTAAGTTATGATCAAGCGAAAATCATTACTGAGTCAGATCAGGAAGGTAAGAACTTGTTTATGCAAGGTATCTTTGTACAAGGTGACAAGCGTAATCAGAATAGTAGAGTTTATCCAGTTAATGAAATTTCAAAAGCCGTTAAGGCAATACAAGAAAAAATTGAAACTGGTTATTCAGTATTAGGCGAAGCAGATCATCCAGATGATTTGCAAGTTAATTTAGACCGTGTATCTCACATGATTGAAAAAATGTGGATGGACGGTCAAGACGGTTATGGTCGTTTAAAATTGCTACCTACTCCGATGGGAAATATTTGTAAAACCCTATTAGAGAATGGAGTAAAACTTGGCGTTTCGTCAAGAGGTAGTGGTAATGTAGCAGAAAGCGGTAATGTCAGTGATTTTGAAATACAAACTGTTGATATTGTTGCTAACCCAAGTGCACCAGATGCCTACCCAGATCCTTTATATGAACAAATTATGAATGGTCATCGTGGTAACATCTTACTTGACGTTGCTGCTGCGGCAAAAGACGATAATTTAGCCGAAACATACCTCCAGAAGGAAGTATTAAAGTTCATTGAAAAACTAAACATTAGGAGAAGCTAGATGGCTAATAATGCAATAGAACAACTCCTAAGTTCCGAAGTCCTTTCTGAGGAAGTGCGTTCAACACTTTCAGAAGCATGGGAAGAACGTTTAACAGAAGCTCGTGAAGAGATCACTGCTGAATTACGTGAAGAATTCGCTAACAGGTACGAAACTGATAAGACATCAATGGTGGAAGCACTAGATGCCATGGTATCAGATACGATTAATACCGAATTGAAAGAATTTGCAGCGGACAAAAAAGCGGCAGTAGAAGCTCAAGTTGAGTATAAACGTCAAATTTCGCAACATGCAGAAATACTTGATAAGTTTGTTATGGAAACGCTTAACAAGGAAATTACAGAACTACGCAAAGACAGAAAGCTACAAGAAGGCAACTTTGAGAAGCTAGAAGATTTTGTGATGGAACAACTTACTTCAGAACTTAATGAATTCCATAGTGATAAGAAAGACCTTATTGAACAAAAGGTAAAACTTGTCGCGGAAGGTAAAGAAATGATCACTAAAGCAAAAGAAGACTTTATAAACAAAGCTTCTGGCAAACTAGCTAGTATTGTTGATACAACATTGTCAACAGAATTAGGTACGTTGAAAGAAGACATCAAGCAAGCAAAAGAAAATATGTTCGGACGTAAATTGTTCGAAACTTTTGCAGCTGAGTTTATGAGTTCTCATATAGCTGAAGGAACACACATTTCAAAACTTTCAAAAGAACTTTCAGATGTGAAAAGTCAACTTGACGAATCACAAAAAGAAATTGCAGATAGAGAGGCAAAGATTGATGTAGCAGAAAAACAAGTTGCGAAGATCAATGAAAGCCGTGAGCGTGAGGCAGTTATGACTGAACTTATGTCTCCACTATCTAAAGATAAGCGTGAATTAATGAACAATTTACTTGAAAGCGTAAGCACAAGTAAACTTAAAGCTCAATTCAACAAATACTTACCAACAGTATTAAACGAATCAAGCCCAGTTAAGTCACAAAAACTAACAGAATCTCAGAAGACTGAGATTACCGGTAACAAGGCAGACACGACTCAGGAAACTGATAGTAAAGCCGAAATTATTAACCTTAAAAAGTTAGCAGGAATCAACTAAGGAGAATTCCAAATGACACAGAATCTATTTGAAAATTGGGACGTTACAAAAGACGCCCTTACAGATGGCTTAGAAGGTAACAAAAAGGTTGTAATGGAATCAGTCCTAGAAAACACTAAGGGCTACCTTTCAGAATCAGCTAATGCTGGCACAACTATGGCAGGTAACGTAGCATCACTTAACAAAGTGATTCTTCCAGTTATTCGTCGTGTGATGCCAACAGTTATCGCAAACGAACTAGTAGGTGTACAACCTATGACAGGTCCAGTAGGACAAATTCACACATTAAGAGTAAGATATGGCCAAACAGCAGCTGGCGTAACAGCTGGTGATGAAGCACTATCACCTTTCGCAATTGCAAAAGGTTACTCAGGTGACGCATCAAACGGTACAGCAACTTCAACTTCAGCACTAGAGGCAGAAGCTGGTAAGAAGCTTTCAATCCAAGTATTGAAACAAACTGTTGAAGCGAAAACACGTAAATTATCAGCACGTTGGACTTTTGAAGCGGCACAAGATGCTAATTCAATGCACGGTCTAGACGTTGAAGCAGAAATTATGCAAGCACTTGCACAAGAAATTACTGCTGAGATTGATCAAGAAGTTTTAACTTCACTTCGCACATTAGCGGGTACGGCAACAGACACATATGACCAGGGTAACGTTTCTGGTACAGCAACGTTTGTTGGAGACCAGCATGCGGCGTTGGCAGTTCTTATTAACAGATCAGCTAACTTAATCGCAGCACGTACACGTAGAGGCGCAGGTAACTACGTTGTTATTTCACCAACAATGTTAACTGTACTACAAAGTGCAACAACTTCAGCGTTCGCAAGAACAACTGAAGGACCATTCGAAGCTCCAACTAACACTAAATTTGTTGGTACTTTGAACGGCACTATGCGTGTTTTTGTTGACCAGTACGCGGCAGATAATGCTCCAGTACTAGTTGGCTATAAAGGCGACGGTGAGATTGATGCAGCAGCATTTTACTGCCCATACATCCCACTAATGAGCTCAGGCACAGTATTAGATCCGGCAACATTCGAACCAACAGTATCATTTATGACACGTTATGGTTATGTTGAGCTAAACAACCAAGCTTCATCTCTTGGTAACGCAGCTGATTACCTATCTAAAATTGATGTTAACTCAGGTAACTTGTCATTCCAGTAATATTTTACTAGAATACATATTCAATATGAAAATAGGCCCTTTATTGGGCCTATTTTTTTCTCACGTTCATCCTAAATTAGGACGGAAGTAGCACTAGCGAAGGAACGCACTTAACTTTAAAAGGAAGAGTGTTATGAATCATAGAGACTTCGAAATAGCTCGTAAAAAAGAGCGTACTAAACGATCACACAAAGCAATTCACAAAAAACAACTGCAAAGACCATTGTCAAGACCACGTGCTGACAAGAATATTCTTGCATCAGACCCTAGATTACAAAAAATTTAATTTTTTTTAAAAAAAAGGTTGACCTTTATGCAAAAACGTTGTATATTAAGTACATAGCAACAAGAGAATAATTAACTTTTGTTTATAGTGCAAGGAAGAGGCCTTTACCAGAAGGGTCGAACTTGACTAGTTAGGGGTGGTACCCAGGTTCGAGGTTGAGAGACTAAGGATCACATTGCTCTACCGAGCGGAACTAGGTTGTGCGTGATAGAATGGTATTCTGTGTACGTGCTTGTAGGTATAACCGAGTCCTACCTATTTTGCTTATTTTTTAAAAGGCGCTTTAGAGCGTCTTTTTCTTTGAGCAGCAAAAACTCTCTGTCTTTGATAAATACATATATAATAATAGGAAGTAGTAGGAAAAAGTATTATGTCATCACACATTAACCCAGATTCTGGAACACTAGTAATTGAAAGCACTAATGCATTAGACGTTAGCGTATCTCCTGTTGATCCAGTAGGTGCAGCACTTCATATTAAAGGAGGCCATTATACATCAGGAAATATGTATGTAGGTGGAACTCTTTTAGTAAACGGAGATGTTATATCACTAGGCAATGGAGGAGGCTCATTGGCAATAAATGCCAATATAAGCAGCCATGTTATTCCAAACACAGCCTCTGGGATCATATATAACATAGGTAGCACTATAAAACCTTGGAATACATCTTATTCTCAAAAAGCAGTAACAATACCGCAATCAGTAACAAACTCAGCATCTTCTAGCACAACAGGAATGTTGTATATAGATGTAAGTACTGATTTGGCATTAAGTTTAGCAAATGGAGAAGTAGGTGAAAGAAAAACAATAGTTGTTATATCAGCACCAAGTGGTACAGTAGTTGTAACACCGGATACTGCAAATGGTTTTAATACAATATCTTTTACAACAGCAGGACAAAGTATAGATTTAATTTATACAAGTTCTGGTTGGTCTATTCTTTCTGTTTATGGTTCTAGCATAGCATAAAGCAAAGCTAGAAAAAACAAAATAAATACAAAAACGCAAGAGCGAAGCGAAATTGTGAGGAATAGAAGAAGTTGGCTATAAACATAAATCATCAGGCAGATAAAATTAAATCAGAATCTGACCTAATATTAGATGCAGGATCCACAAGTAATATTGATGTTTCAGCGAAGATTGTTAAAAACGCATCTGATCCAGTAGATCAACAAGATCTTGTAACAAAAGCATACCTAGAAGCAAATAGTGGTGGTAGTAATGCTATTGATTTAACATTAGGTGTAAGTTCAGACAGTAGTTGGACAGACGGTGCAATTGAAGGATGGTTAAGTACTACAACAGTAGGTGATGCTATTGATGATATTAACGAAGCACTTCTAAACGTACAGAATAATACATTTGTTAAAGGCGTTGATTTTACTGCTAACATTGTTACAGGCGGCGCAGGTCTAACTTCTACTCTTACTATTACTGCTGACGGAAATCCAAACAGATATACTATTAATTGGGGCGATGGTTCCTCAACAACTGCAACAACAGATTCAACTCCAACTCATACCTATTCAACTAACACAGGAAGCCCGTTTGATGTAACAGTAACGGCTTTTAATAATAATGGATCTGGAACAGGTTCAACTTCTACTAAAATAAGAGAAGATTATATAACAATTTTTACAGGCGATCCAGCAGTTTCATTTGTAGTATACGATGCACCAACTGGTGGCAACGCAATTACATATTGGGATGATGGCGATACTGTCTATTTCGAAAATACAACAACTAACACATCAGGAGCAGTAATTCAATACACATGGGATTGGGGTGATGGTTCCGCAGATGATGTTATTAATAGCGATAGTGTAGCAGGCGGTGTAGGCGGAGGACGATTGTCTCACACGTTTGCTCTTAGTACAGAAGCAGAAGTACAAAGAACCGTTACACTAACATTAGACAGTCATAGCACAGCTACGCCATCAATACTCCCACTTGATGATGATGCTTCGTATAAAATATATGATGACCATACACCTGATACTACTTCAAATATTACAACAGGTATTAATGAAGAATCAAATGCAGGATTAACAGTAACATTTACTAACAACACTGAAAATACTATAGGAAGTTACAGTACATATGGAACAACTTATAGATGGGATTTTGGTGATGGAACAATTACAACAGTAAACGCAGGAAGTAATCAAAGCGGTGATACCGGAAGAACAATAACACACAAGTACACACTTTCAAATAATAGTACGCCAGCAGATTATACAGGTAACTTACAAGTTGTAAGTAATCACACTAGCAGTCCTTTTGAAAGTACAGACTTTGTAATTCATGTAGAACCAGATGTTAGAGCTAACATCTCAGGTAGTGCTGATACAGTTTCAGACCGTAACGGCGATAACATATATGATGTTTATGATGGCGTAGATTATAACGGCGTAAACAGAGCATTAGTTACTGTAAACAACACAAGTGAAAATGGTGACAATCATGAATACGATTGGAACGATGGCAGTGCTAATGACAATGAAGCAGGACTAAACAGTGTCCAACATGATTTTACAGGAGTAACACCTGGTAACTATCAATTAGATTTTACTGCAACAGGTACTCCAGATATAACAGCTCAAACAGATTCGGCCAGCTTAACTTTTCAAGTTAATGCAGTGCCAAACGCACCAGGCGGATTAAGTACAAAAACAATTACACTTACTGATTCCGCACAGGGTATTGATCCTAAACTAGCCAATAACTTTACTGATAATAGTGCAACATCACCAGTCTCGGCTGGAGCAAGTTTAAAAACAAATACCGAAAGACGATATACTAACGGTACTATTGACACCAGCATTGCACAAAATGTATATAATGGTTTAAGTGGTACTGCAACTGCAATCGTTAACGGTTCAGCAGATGGTTCAAAAGCGTTTACTACTTCCTTAAATGAAAACGGTACTTTTGACAGCTTGGTAATTAGTGATCAAAGAGATGCAAATGATAGTATAAGTTCTTCAACTTATCCTACAGGTTTTTATCAAACATTCGATGCAAAAATTACTAAACCATTTGCTGAATATTCAACAGGTGTTAACGATCAAAGAATAGAGCACAATGCAACAGGCAATACTAACTACGTGACAGTTATTTGTGATGACTTAACTAGCGTTCCTACTATTGACTTAGCAAGTGCTACTTTGACAGAAAGCACCGCAGGTAGTTACAGATATATATCTGGAATTCCATACTACAACACAGGAAACCCACAACTCACACTAAGTGGTGCATCACTTTCTAACTGGATTGGACAAGCATATAGAGATACAAACAATGTATTTGAAATTGCTAACGGTAATAATTCAGAAAGCACAAGCGGTGCTACTATTAGTACACAGTATAAAGGATATGCAGACCTAGAAGCAGTTTCTTATTTAACATCAGGTATACCAAATGCTAATACTGGATTTGGTTCGTCATATGCATTAGCAGACCAAACAATTAACATTACTACAAGTAGTGTTAAAGCAGTCGAAACGCTTAAATTTAAAGCGAATAATGTAAATGGTAGCTCAAACTATGCAGAACTAACAAACACCGCTGTACAGGTGCATACTGCTAATCCTACGGGTGTTTTAGAGGACGATATACCTGTAGCAAGTGGATTAGGTAACGGTGTAATTACTGATGACGGAATTCGTGTTGCTGACTTTATATCTTCTACTACAGATACTCCAGCAATATCAAGTTCTACTAATTATATTTCTACACCATTCACTGGTGCAATTAGTGTAAGTGGAACACAAGAAGCAACTGTACGTTGGGGTGTACTAAAACATGATACTACTGATTATAGTACAGGCTATCTACCAGTAGGTCCTGATAGAAGCTCAGATACTGGAACACAGTATTTTACTTTTGCTTTCCGAAGACAAGTTGTTGCTAACTTTAATATCAGTATAAACAGTACGGGTATTGCAGGACTATGGATTGCAGCACCAGGTACTGGTGTTGATACTGCAAGTGGATTAAATGGCTGGCTAGACTGTACAAGTCAATATGCTGGTGCAGGTGTTCCAGGTAGTGATACTGGAAACGGAGGTAACGGAAGTGATGGTTGTGCGTTAACAGGTTCAGACACAGTACCAACAGGTTCAAGTATTAATTCAAGTTATACAATGACACTAGGTAGTGAAAATATGAGTAATGCAACAAACAATGTTGTGTTAGTTAGAGTAGCACTAGCAAGCGGTAAGCAAATTACAAGCATATCTATCGGGGAGACTAGTTAATGGCAATTTCCGATAATCAAAAGTTAGACTATCTATTTAAGAAAGTTGGTTTTGGTGCAACCAAAACTGATACTAATTCTAACAAACTTGCTGCCAACGAAAGTTTACCAAGTCCGTTATTAATACGTGGTGATACAATTTGGGCAGAATCTGGTAGTATTCCTTCAGTTAAGCCCAGTACTACAACAAGCCCAGTAACAATACAAACGGCTGTTGAAGCAACTGCTGATATTACTGCAAGTACTAATAGAACTTGGAAAACAGGAGTAACAGATTGGATTCCAACTGAATTTGGTGCAACATATCTTGTAAATGTTTATATTCATACCAGCGGTGATGCCGCAGGTGCTGAGTCATTATCTAACAAAGTTTTTACAACTGGTAGTGGTAACAATGACGAATGGTTCTTTGATTATCAGTCAGGTGTATTAAACTTTATTGGCACAAACTTACCGGATGGTGTAAACTTCTCAGGTAAGAGTGTTTATATATCTGGTGCAACATATTCTGGAACTAAAGGTACTGCATCATCGAGTGTATCCGCTGACATTACTGCATTACAAACAGATGTAGCTAATATAATATCAAACACAGATCCAGCAGCATTAGACTCGTTTACAGAAATTGTAAATAATCTACCGTCATTATCAGTTGAAGAAATAAATGATCCAACATCAAACGTAAGTGTATCAGATGTAACAGGACTAAAATTTGATGTCGATGGTGGTTTTGCATTAACAGACAACAGTGATGGTACAGTTACAATTACACTTGAGTCAACGTTTAAAACGTGGCATGTTTACGATACAGTTAGTGATACAACACCAACTGATATTGTTGCAAGTGCAGTTGACGAAATTGATATACGTGCTGGTAATAATATTACACTTACTCCAGTTACTACTACTGGTTCCAAAGGAATAACAATTGCTAGTGATATTAGTGATTTATTAGACCTTGGTATAAGTGATGGTACAGTTGGTCAAGTATTACAAACAGATGGTAATGGTAATTTCTCGTTTACAGATAATAGTATTACATCTAATTCAATTCCTGCTTCTCAAGAATTTACAGGAGATGGATCAACAGTTGATTACACATTAACAGACTCGCCAGCAGATGAAGAATCTATAGACGTTTATGTAAATGATGTTTTGCAACGTCCTAGTATATACTCGTTAAGTGGAACAACATTATCATTCAATGAGACTCCTGCTAATAATGATGAGATTTATGTTAAGTATAGATATCCAAATGCAACAAATGTAAGTTTAGTGAATAACTCTGTAGAAAACCAACACTTAGATTTGATATATACTAGTAACCAGTATACAGGAGACAATACTACAACGCAATATACTATTCCAACTGGACACACAGTTGATAGCGTATTAGCCATAGTAGATGGATTAATTTTGCAACCAACTGAATATAGTATTAGTGGTACAACTTTAACATTTACAACTGCTCCGTCAACTAGTTCAACAGTTGACTTTAGATATTTCCCAATTTAAGGAAATATTTTTTTAAAATCAGAGTTCACAAATAACTTAATTCCAGTCAGATAAAGCTAAATACATTGCACGGGTACTTACCTGTGTGTTAATTGCGGAGTTCATATACCGCAGTTGACCTTTCCTTATAAAGATTATAGGGAAATCAAATATATTTGATTGGAGAAATCTATATGGCTTTTAGACAAATTAAAACTCCTGCTCTAGCAGATCAGGCAGTTATCACAGCCAAGCTAGACGTTACAGCAGTTTCAGGCCACTCTGCGGTTACATCGCTTATCGGTGCAGACGAATTACTAGTTCACGATTCAGCAAACAGTGCCTTGAAAAAGATCACTTCTGCTAACTTTATTGGTAACTTTGATACTGACGATATTTCAGAAGGTTCAAGTAACTTATACTACACTGACGCACGTGTTGAGTCAGCAGTAGACGGTTATATTACTGGTGGAACAGGTGTTACAGTATCATCTGGTGCTATTTCTATTGGACAGGACGTTGCCACAACAGCAAACGTAACGTTCAATAACGTTTCTGTTGATGGTACTTTATCAACAGACGACATTACAGCAGCAACAGTAACGGCTTCAGGCAACATGATTGTTGGTGGTAACTTAACAGTTCAGGGTACAACTACATCAGTTGACTCAACAACAGTTCAGATTGGTGATAACATTCTAGAACTAAACAAAGACGCAACATCAGGTACAGTAGATGCTGGACTTAAAGTTGTACGTGGATCAGATGGCGACAAGTCGTTTATCTGGGACGAAACAAACGATCGTTGGTCAACAGACGGCGAAAATATTGCGGCAGCTTCATTAATTGGTAACGTAGTTGGTAATGTAACTGGTACAGTTTCATCAATTGCTAACCATGACACTGATGACTTAGCTGAAGGTTCAACTAACCTTTTCTTTACAACTGCACGTTTCGACGCACAGTTGGCAGCATCTGATTCAGATGATTTAGCTGAAGGTTCAACTAACCTTTACTACACAGACGCAAGAGCTAACTCGGCTTGGGATACTAAGTTCGCGGCAGCAGATACAGACGGTCTGTCAGAAGGTTCAAGTAACCTTTACTACACTAACGCAAGAGCAGATGCCAGAATAGCAGCAGCTTCAGTTGGTGACTTAGCAGACGTTGATATCTCATCAATCGCAGGCGGTAATACTATCGTTTGGGATGGTGCAAACAACACATTTACAACTGCAGATCACTTTGATTCGGCAGACTTTGCGGCAGCGATTGCGGCAATTGACTCAGATGACATTTCAGAAGGTGCAGGAAATCTGTACTTTACGAATGCAAGAGCACGTGGTGCCATAAGTGCAGGTGGTGATTTATCATATAACTCATCTACTGGTGTTATGTCATTCACACAAAGAACTAACTCACAAGTTGAAGCTTTAGCAAAAGGTGCCTTAAGTGCATCTGGCGATTTATCATATAACTCAACTACGGGTGCATTCTCAGTAACAACATATAAAGATGCAGATTGGGATACTAAGATGGCGGCGGCTGATACAGACGACCTATCTGAAGGTTCAAGTAACTTATACTTCACAGATGCTCGTGTAGCCTCTTACCTTTCTAGTAACTCATATGCAACAGAAACATATGTTGATACAGCAGTACAGGCAGTTATTGACTCAGCTCCAGCAGCTTTAGATACATTGAACGAATTAGCGGCAGCACTAGGTGATGACGCCAACTTCGCAGGTACAATGACAACATCTTTAGCAGGCAAGTTAGCACTAGCTGGTGGAACAATGACTGGCGACATCGCAATGGGTTCAAACTCAATTACAGGTCTTGCAGCTCCGGCAGCAGGTGGCGATGCAACTAACAAAACTTATGTTGATGGTGAAGTTACATCAATCAACAGCACAATCTCAGCGTTAGACACTGATGATATTGCTGAAGGTTCAAGTAACTTATATTATACATCAACACGTGGTGAAGCAATGTTTGATACAAAGATTGCAGCAGCTTCAATTGACGATCTTTCAGACGTTGATACAACAGGTGCAGCAGCTGATAAGGTTCTGAAATATGATGCCGTAAACAGCAAATGGATCGTTGGTGATGCAGCAGCAACAGTCTTAACATTAACTGATGTTACAGACAACGATTACACAAGTAAAGCAGGTTATGTTTTACAAGTTAACACTGGCTCAACTGCTATGGAACTTAAAGATCCAGCAACAGTTGTATGGGGTTCACAAGAACGTGTAATATTAAACGGTGCGGGTACGGCAACTTACTCACTAGGCTTTACTGGCTCACAGAGTCATGCTATGGTGTTTGTAGGTGGTGTTATCCAGGATCCAACAACTCACTACACTATTACTGGTTCATCAATTACATTTACGTCAAACATTCCATCAGGAACACAGGCAGTTGTAATTAACCCAGCAGTAGCTTCAGTTCCATACTTACAACCGGCTTCAGTAACAGCTGATAAACTAGGTGCAAGCGTTAAAGCGTATGTACAAGGTTCAGATGTATCTGTAACAGGTTCAACTACTATTGATACTTTTGCAGGCGGTACATACCGTTCAGCTAAGTACATCATTCAAGTAGATAATGGATCAGGCGACTACGAAACAAGAGAAGCATTGGTTGTACACGACGGTACAAATGCATACATCACTGAATATGCGATGGTTTATACCGGATCAGATTTATTGGGTGATGCAAGTGTTACTATGTCGGGCAGCGATGTTTTACTTCAGTACACACCAACTTCGGGTTCAGTCACAGTGAAAGTTATTGCAACTTACATTGATGTCTAAGACCTAAAAAAACTCGGGGCGTTGTGAAAGCAACGTCCCATTAATTGGAAACTGCAAATATTAGCAGTTTACAGTTAAAGAAAAGAAATAAATATCGATACTCTATGTATTGATAACTTTTTTGCAAAAAAGGAGTCATAAAATGGCACAAAGAAAATTTATAATTGACGGTGGATTTAAAACTGATGATGCTTCTGAGCTATTAGCTAACTTGACTATGGGTGGTACAATTGACATGGATGATAACAAGGTTATTCAAGTCGCGACACCAACTGTTGGTACAGATGCAGCTAATAAGACTTATGCAGACACAGTGGCAGCACAAGCCGTAACAGATGCAGGAACGGCTGCAACAAACGCCGATACTGCATTGCAAACATCATTGCAAACTTATGCAGATACAGCCGAAGCAGATGCAATAGCAACTGCGGCTACAGATGCAACATCTAAAGCAAACGCAGCCCAGGCGGCAGCAGAAGCAACGGCGGCAGGTGCAAACACAGCCCTACAAACTGCTATGGAATCATATGCAGATACAGCCGAAGCAGACGCAATAGCAACTGCATCAGCAGACGCAAGTTCTAAAGCAGATGCGGCAGAGACAGCAGCAAATGGTTATACTGATACTGCGGTAGCTAACTTAGTTGATTCAGCTCCAGGTTCACTTGATACACTAAATGAACTTGCGGCGGCACTAGGTGACGATGCCAACTATGCAGCATCAGTTACATCAGCAATTGCGGCAGCTCAAACAGCAGCTCAAAACTATGCAGATGCAAACGATGCCAACACAACTTACTCAGCTGGTAACGGCTTGACGTTAAGTGGCACTGAATTTACAATGAGTGGTTCATATACTGGTAGCTTTACAGCAACTGGTGATATTATTGCTTATTCAGATGATAGCTTAAAAACTAACGTTCAAGTTATCGACGGTGCATTAGGTAAAGTTGAAGCAATTCGCGGTGTTACATTTGAAAGAATTGCAGACGGTTCAGTATCAACAGGTGTTATTGCCCAGGAACTTAAAGAAGTACTTCCTGAAGCAGTACATACAGATGCAGAAGGTCTACATTCAGTAGCATACGGAAACATTACAGGTCTATTAATTGAAGCGGTTAAGGAATTATCGGCTCAAGTAGCAGAACTTAAAAAGTAATTAGTTTTACTAACATTAAAAGCAGGGTGAAAGCCCTGCTTTTTTTATGGCTGATTAAAACTTCTGTTAAAACTTCTTATTTGATAAATACTACTATAATTAAAGGAATTTACTATTATGGCATTTAGAGGAATACAATCAACTAATATAATCAGCACAGAAGTTGGAATAACAGACCCACTTCTCATATTGAATAAAGATGGGTCAACAGCAGTTGATGTTGGATTTTTAGGTAAAATAGGATCTACATCATATACAGGACTTGTTAAAGATAGTACTACAGAAGATTTTCTTTTAATAAAATCAATTAATTTAGCTTCAAGCTCAGTTAACAGTATTGATGCTACAGATTTAAGTTTAGTAAAAGGTGATCTTATAGTAGACACAGTCACAGGTGATCTAATAGGTGATGTAACAGGACAAGTAAGTGATATTAGTAATTTCAACACAAACAGTTTAACGGAAGGTTCAAGTAACCTTTACTACACAACAACACGAGCAGATGCAGATTTTGATACTAGGATTGCAACTAAAAATACAGACAATTTAAGCGAAGGTTCAACTAATCTATATTACACAAATGCTAGAGCAGATGCAAGAGCACAATTAAAATTTGATGAACTAGTAGGTGCTGCTCCTTCGGCATTAAACACACTAGATGAGTTGGCTGCAGCACTTGGAGATGACGCTAACTTTAGTACAACTGTTACAAACAGTATTGCCGCAAAACTACCACTAGCTGGTGGTACACTTACAGGTGATTTGTCAGTATCAGCCAATGTTTATTTAACAGCAGGAGTTGATGCAAGAATACAGTTAGGCACTAGTGGATCGGGTGCAAATAGTGACAGTGATAATAGTGTATATGTTCGCGGCAATGATGATCACTTAATTTTGGGTGCAGCAGGCAACGGTAGTATTAGTTTAAAAGAGAATGCTGATACACGCATGTACATTGCAACAGGTGGCAACACTGGTATTGGAACAACTAGTCCAGGAGCAAAATTGTCAGTAAATGGACTGGCTGCATTAGCTAATTTAGGCGGAGGTAGTACAGGCTCAGCAGCATTGTATGTAAACAGTACAAGTGGACATGTTGGTGAATTAATTCAAGTATTGAAAAATGGTACTACAAAAATGCACATGGCAAATGATGGTAAACTTGGATTAGGTACAAGTAGTCCAACAGAAGTGCTACATGTTGTAGGAAGTATATTAGCAACTGCTGATATTACTGCTTACTCAGATGATAGTTTAAAAACAAATGTACAAGTAATTGACAATGCAGTAGGTAAAGTAGAACAACTACGAGGAGTAACATTTGATCGTATAGAAGATGGATCTACGTCTACTGGTGTTATTGCACAAGAACTCAAAGAAGTACTTCCGGAAGCAGTACACACAGATGAACAAGGAGTACACTCTGTTGCATATGGTAATGTTGTTGGCTTATTAATTGAAGCAATTAAAGAACAACAGAAACAAATTGATGAACTTATAAAAGCTAATAAGTCATAAATACATTAAATAGAACGGAGAAAGAGCGATGGCTTTTTATATAGGAACAGACAAAGTAATTGAAGATACAGATGCAACGGCAGGTATTTCCACTAGTAGTAATTTAGATAGATTACAAATTAATGGAACTGATGTGCTAACACATGATGGTAGTACAATTACATTAAAAAATGTAGATATTAATGATGCAATTGAAGATTCAATTAATACTGATAATCTTACTGAAGGTTCCACAAATTTATTTTATACAGCAGCTAGACAAACTGCAATAGAAACTTATGCAGATACAGCCGAAGCAGATGCAATCGCTACTTCGAATTTATATACAGATGCAGCTGAAATATCAGCAAACACATATACAGATACGCAAATTGCAACAGTATTACCACTAAGCGGTGGAGTATTAACAGGACTATTAACATTAAGTGGAGCACCAACAAATGCTCTTCACGCCGCAACTAAATCATATGTTGACAGTGCAATAACTTCAGGAACAGGTGCATTAGATACAGACGATATTGCTGAAGGTACAAACTTATATTACACAGATGCAAGAGCTGATGCTAGAGTTGACGCAGGATTTAGTGCAAAGTCAACAACAAATTTATCAGAAGGTACTAACTTATATTACACAGACGCAAGAGTTAGTGCATTATTAGCCGGAGGCGGCGGTACTACTTATGCAACAGAAACATATGTTGACACAGCAGAAACAGACGCAAATACATACACAGATACTGCAATCGCAAACTTAGTAGATACTGCACCAGCAACACTAGACACATTAAACGAATTAGCCGCAGCACTTGGCGATGATGCTAACTTTAGTACAACAATAACAAATCAAATAGCGGCATTAACACACGATGGTTTTGCAGATTTTGTAGCAAACGAACATATTGATTGGACGTCAGCAAGTGCAGGAACAATTCATGCAAGTAACTATTCTAACACTGGTGATACTACTTACACAGCAGGAGAAGGTTTACAATTAGTTGGAACAGAATTTTCAATGGATGGTTCATACACAGGAGATTTTAATGTTGATGGAAATATTATTGCAACACAAGATGTTACGGCATACTCAGATGCAAGATTAAAAAGAAATGTAGAAACAATAAGTAATGCAGTTGATTTAGTTAACTGTTTAAGAGGTGTAAATTTTGAAAAAGACGGTAGACACAGTACTGGTGTTATTGCACAAGAAGTAGAAGAATTTTTACCAGAAGTAGTTCACACTGACGCTGAAGGAATGAAGTCTGTAGCATATGGAAATATTGCAGGCTTATTAATTGAAGCAATTAAAGAGCAACAACAGACTATTGAGAATTTACAAAAGCAAATATCAGATATACAATCATCAAAAGAATAATATACTAATATAAGCAATTATATATTTTAGATAAATACAACTGCAAGCAATAAGCCTGCGATTATCGATAATTACAAGCAAGGAGTCACACTATGGCATTACCAGCAACCGGATCCATTATTAGTATGGGACAAGTACGTAACTATTTTGGACTAAGTGGAAACATCGCTATGTCTACATTAGGAAATACTATTTCACCATCAGTAACATCAAACATTCAGCTTTCAGCTACGTTTGGCGGATGGCAGAATCCAAATTCAACTGGCGCAGACGCTTAATTTGAATAGGTAAATAAAACTAATAATAACGTTGTTATTAACTTGACAACGTTATTATTTTATAGTAAAATAACTTAGATGAATTACACAAGTAAACTCAACACAGGAGAAAACAATGAGTATTAGAACACGTTTTGAAATTGAAACGTTCGTGCTTGGGGCACACCCAACACCGGCAAGAAAAGCACATGCATTAACACAAGAACTTATGCAGGCTAGAGAACAACAACACCCAGATCTTCAAGTATTAGAAGAAGTTTATGCAAACTTTAGTGCAGAGCATGATGTAGATGCATTACTGTCTAACATCAATGATACTGAAGAAGAATATTGGGTACACCGTTTAGCAAAATTGGCAGCGGTTGATATTTTAACAATTGGTAAAGTACAACCAGAACACATGAATTATATGGTAGCGTTGGAAGACGAAGCCTTTGCGGCATGTGTTAAAGAAACAACTTCAATTGCTAAACAATTGAATTTTGAAGTACAGCAAATTGAAGCTGAACTTCAGTCAGAACTAGCTTCTGAAAAGTAATTAATGGTCAGTGTAACTAACCATTATTACAAGAAAGACAATTCCGCGAATGTAGCCATTTGTGTTCCTGTGCAGAATCAAACTACGGCGGTCTTTGCTTATAGTTTAGCCATGCTTCAAAAAAAGTGTGGCGAGACTGGACTTGCAACTTCATTGCATTTTAATATGGGCAGTGAAGTAGCAATGCAAAGACAACAGTTAGTAGATCAAGCACTAGAAACAGATTGCACTCACATTATGTGGATTGACGCAGATATGCAATTTCCAGTAGATACGCTAAATATATTATTAGCAGCAGACAAAGATATTGTCGCTGGAAATTACTCAACAAGAGTCCCGCCACACAGGCCGGTTGCTTTTAAAAGTAAAAACAATTTAGATAGTAGAGTTTTTACAGGAAAAGGAAACGAACAAGTATGGGCAGTTGGAAGCGGAATGATGTTAGTAAAAAGAGAAGTATACGAAAATATTTCTCGACCTCATTATAAGATTGAGTATAACGAAAGCTATACTGAATTAGTAGGAGAAGATATATACTTTTGTAACCTAGCACATGACAATGGTTATAGCGTATATGTTAGTCACGATGTAAGTGACAGAATAGCACATATAGGAACACGTGCATATACAATTAAGGGCGATTGCAATGATTAATTTAATTAATAGAAACAAAGAATTCCAAGGGCAAAGTGTTGTAACACCTTGGGATAGATTAAAAAGGTTTATGTTCGATTCATATCCAGTAGTTAAAACACCTATCAAATTAACAGACGAAGGTGCATTACTTGAAGTAGCATCCAAATATAAAGATACACATGATATGGTTTGGGTAGTATTTGATGAAATTGAAGTAAATCCAAATTTTGCATGGCAATACAGACCCGATGGAGAAATTGGAAAGAGTTTTATCCATACGTTTCCTAGAGTAGTTAAACGAACTAGCAGACCAGTTAGTTGGGGTGATATTCATTTAGTTCCTACACATGGAGTATCACATGGAGTACTGCAAAACAAACTTGTATCAAGCTATCATGTAGCAGAGTTTGATATATTCATGATTAGTTTTCACGAAGCAGAAGCAGATGAAAATTTCCAAAAATTAAGAGATAGATTCAAAGATGCACAACACGTAAAGAATGTAGAAGGCATTGGTAATGCACATAAACGTGCAGGAGAATTAGCAAAATCAGAAATGGTATATATTGTTGATGCTGATGCAGACATAACAGGGCATTTTAGTTTTGATTATATTCCACCAATGAGTAGTAGAAAAAATACAACATTTGTATGGAGTGCAAGAAATCCAATTAATGATTTAGAATACGGTTATGGTGGTGTTAAATTATTCCCACGCGAACAGTTACTATCATTAGGACACACATTGCCAGATTATACAACAGGCGTAGCATTTTATCAACCAATTAGTGATATATCAAATATTACACGATTCAATAAAGACCCATATAGAACATGGCGTAGTGCATTCCGTGAATGTGTTAAACTAGCAAGTTCTGTAAACCCTAATCAAAAACAAGAAGAAACAGATGCAAGACTTGAAACTTGGACAACTGTAGACAACGGTGGACGTTTTGGACGCTATTGTCTTAAAGGTGCAAACGAAGGCAAAGCATATGGACTTGAACACAAAGACAATACAGAAGCATTAAATAAAATTAATGACTTTGAATGGTTACGTGAACAGTTTGTTGCTAGTATGAAAAAACGATAAGTTATTTTTGTTTTGTTTGATGTGTGTGTACAGTTCTAAGTTTCTTAATAAACTGTTTTGAATTAAATTGTATCTTTGCTCCTGGATGAACAGGTCTAGGCCAATTCCCAATTTTAACCCAACAATATCCATCACTTTCGTTGTTTAGTACAGGAATGAACTCATCTTCTACTGTAACAACAAAACTGTGATATATAAATTTCTTATTAGGACTTGTAAATTTGTTTAAAGGAATAACCTTTTCAATAGATGGAACTATTCCTACTTCTTCTTCTATTTCTCTATATAAAGTTTCAATAGGTCTCTCATTGCCTTCTGATTTACCACCAAAAAAGCCCCATGTTCTAGGATGATTAACTTCGCCACTTCTTTGTTGTAGCATTACTCTGCCAGTATCTATACTTAAAAATATACATCCGCTTGCTGTTATCATATATGTCCTATCCAGTGAGTACAATCATCGCACGGGTCGTCAATTTTACAGATATATTCGCCAGTATCCAGAATTATAAATTCCTTCATAACTGTTAATCCACTCTGATCCATTCCATTCAAGCTGATCGTTACTTGAAACATTCGTTACGTATTGAGTTGTATTATTAGTAGAGCTATCAAAACTAACAGTCCATGCGGTACCGTTGTATTCTATAATGTCATTTTTATTTGCAACTACATTAGTCCATAATGCATTTATAGGAGTACTTTCTAATACAACGTAACGTTGTCCTGTAACTGCTGAAGGAACACTTCCGTCTCCGGGATAATTTTTACTTGGATCGACTATAGCATCAACAGCCGTTAGTGTATTTGTAGGCAATGTAGAATTATCTATAGTAACACTTAATAAGTTAGGATCACTTGGATGCTCTTCTAATCTACCAATAATATCATTGTCTTTATCACTAATATCGCTTCCTTTTCTAAGTCTTAATTGACTTATTCCAGATCTTAATGTACCAAATGGTAATAATGCTTTGTCCCATTCTAATACTAATCCATCGTCGTCTAAATTTGCACCCTTATCGTTTAATAATTGTAAATTACCATTTTCATATTTAACTTTTCTATCTTTGTAGGTGACAATAGTATACTTCAATGAGTCTTTATCAAATACTTTTTGTTCTTTAAAGTTATCCAAGTCATCGTCATCTAAACTATATAGTTCACTAATAATAGTATGAATTAGTTTTTGTTGTTTTAATTTTGCTGGTGGAGTAATATATATAGGAATATTAAAAGTTAGTGTGGCAACATCAATAATATCGTCAATACTTGATCCCACACTTCTAGTACTCCAAGTTGTATTAGTTAATTCAACATGACTTAAAGAAGTCCAGTCAACTGGACTATCATTGGTTCTAATATCTAATGTTGGGTTAAACAATACTAGTATTTGTTCCATGAGTTGTAGTTTTTGATCTGTATTTGAAGTCCAAACATCACAGTTCATTACTAACATATAAGGAACAGGTGCGTGTCTTTCAACTGTATATTGATTACCTAATTCGTTAACATATTCTCCAGTTGCTTGATTGTATTTCTTTTCGTTTACTTGAACTTTGTCTACGTGATCTTGATATGTACGTCTTTCAGCAAACATATCTAATGATGTTACATAACAACTAATAAACGGAACAGTGTTAACAATGTTCTCACTATTCTCTCTTGTTATGTGTGCAGCCATTCTATTAATGTCACCATAGCGTACAGGTACTTGTTGAAATATAGGAAGGTCGTTATCGTTTTTTCCCATTTGTACATTGAATCCACTAAACAGTCTTATAAACTGTTGAATGTATCTTCTAATTTGTTTATCGTAAAAGTATTGTTGTGCCATTATTCAAAATCACTCTTTGGTTTAATTACCTGAGACAGGGGTTGTTTCTCTGGAGTTTCTTGATTATTAACTATAGTTGTTGTATCATTGTTAATAAATCCACTTGCATTATAAGTTCTATCACTCCATGTTTGCTCAGTAATATTATCGTATAATCTGTGCCATTTGCTTCCTCGTCTAACAAAAAGTCTGTTAGGCGTAAAATCTGTTCTCACAAAATACTCACCTTCGCTTGGTTGAGCAGGAAATTGATCACCTTGTTGTAACACTTCACCATGTTCATATGTTGTACTATTATCTTCTACACCAAATAAATGATCAGCTAGTGGTAAGTTATTTGGATTGGCTGCTTCAGCACTTTTAACAATAGCATTACTAATGTTAAGTTCTGTTTTGTAAGAACTAATATCATTTTTAAGACTATCTGGATTATCAGCAGTACCAAGTATATCTGCGTATTCTTGTGTATCTGTTAATGGTGCTACTTTAACACGCCAAATGTGTGGATACCAAGTTTGTGAAAATCCTTCACTTCCTCTTGCAGCATCTTGTACAACGTAAAACTTATTAATAGCATCTCTGTCGTTAGTAAGTAATAATTCATCACGTAAATGAGGTAATTCAATTACATCACCGGGCATAAGTCTACGCCCCATACGTTCTACCATGTCATTAATATGAAAACTAATAAACAACGTATCGTTTGTTAAAAACAAACCAAATTGTGTTAAATCAAAGTCATTATCACTAACATTATATACACCACGTAGTTCATAAACATCTGGATCGTACTTACGATCTCTGTTTTCCATAAACAACAAGTCTTGTATATTAGTTTCGTCTATTAATCCATCAGGATTAATTTCTTCACCTGTTATGTTATCAATCTCTAATCCACTGCCATAATTAGGCTCACTTGGGTCATTACTTTTGTTTTGTACATCTGGTCCTAGGTATTTGTGTACATGTATACCTGTTCCACCTATATCAAACTGTTCACGGATCGCATGATCCATAAAAGTGTAATCGTTTCCCTTATAGGGTTTGTATAAACTGAGTCTTGGCATGTGGTTTTCCTTGTTATATTGTATTTATCCATTTTTATAATAACCCATCGTAGAAAAGGCTAAATAGTTATGTATGCAGTTAATATTCTGCATTTATATAAGGATAAACACTATGTTTAGATTTTTTACAGAAAAGAAATGGCTTTTGTGGTCCTGGGTAGGTTCCGCAATAATTTTATCATCACTTTGGGTACAAGTCGAAATTGATGTTAAAATTAACGAATGGTTCGGTCAATTCTATGATATGATCCAGAAAGCCCTAGCAACACCTAATGCAATCACTATAGGTGAGTATTGGAGTAGTTTAGCAAGTTTCTTATACCTAGCGGCTATATATGTAGGTATTGCGGTTGTAGTAAGTTACTTTACTGCACACTATCTATTTAGATGGCGTACTGCAATGGTAGAATGGTATCATTCAGTATATGACAAAGCTAGAACTATTGAAGGTGCCGCACAAAGGGTACAAGAAGATACGATTAAGTTTAGTCGTATTATGGAAGGATTAGGTACAAGTTTTATTGAATCAATAATGGTTCTAGTACAGTTCGTTCCTATTCTATTAGGACTATCAGTAGGTATTCCTATCTTCTTCTTTGGTGATTGGCAATATGGACTTGTTACAGGTGCTATTGTTTGGTCAGTGGGCGGAACATTATTCTTAATAGCACTAGGTTGGATATTACGCTTAGTTGGTGTTGAATATGATTTGCAGAAAAAAGAAGCGGCATACAGAAAAATACTTGTTATTGCAGAAGACGATGCAACAGTAAGACCAAAAACTATTAACGAACTTTTCCAAGATGTTCGTGGTATTCACTTTAAGTCTTATTTGCGTTACTTGTATTTTAATGTTGGACGTATTACATACTTACAAGCAAACGTACTAAGTGCATATGTGTTCTTAGCACCGGCTATTGTAGCAGGTGTAGTAACACTTGGTGTAATGCAACAGATTATTCGTGCATTTGGAAGAGTAGAAGGCAGTATGCAATATCTCTTCAGAGCGTGGCCAACACTTATTGAGTTAATGAGTGTATTCAAACGTTTAAGAGAATTTGAACGTCAAATTAACGAAAAATAGCAAAAAAAATTAAATAAAAGCCAAAAAAAAAATAAAAACCCTGTAAGTCTTTGATTTTACAGGGTTTTTTTATGACTGAAAAGGTTGACAAGTAAGACATCTTACCGTATACTATAAGTATAGTTAATAAAAAAAGGAGCAACAAATGACACAATTTGATAAAACAAAATTTAGTTACCACGGTGGATATTTGATGTATAATGGTACATATGAAGGTCAACCTACATATGAAGAAGTATATGGTAAGGATAAAATTCATCCTTCACGTATTGGTATGCCAGTAGAACTTTTTATTGCTAGGTTTAAGTATGTGTTCTTTCAAGGTGCTTTTAAGAACTTCCTAGTTAAAAACTTTACAGTTGAAGAATTTGCTGAAGGTTACAAAGCTGGTAAGTCACCTTTAAGTATGTTAGAGGAAAAAGGTTTTATGACTCCTCAAGCAAAGAAATTGTGTAAACAAAATGGTTTGAAGCCTACACAAGAAAATTATAAAATTTGTATTCATGCAATGCATGAAGGTATAGGAGAGTGGGCATAATGAAAGAACTAATTGCAGAAATTAAATCACGTAATATCAAAGCTAAGGCTTGGATGGAAGCAAATCCAGGTAGTTGGTCAGGTATGTATCCTGAAGATGAGGCTTATTGGATTGAACGTGGTATTACTAATCTCGTAGAGCTTGAACGTGATGAGTTAGCAACTTATATTTACGAAGGTCATAAAGATGCTTATGGTACAAAAGGTCGTCATTATAATTTTGAAGCAATGACTACACAAGATCTTAAAAATGAAGCTGATAGAATTTCTGTAGCAGTTAAAGAACAAATGGAAGAAGAAGCTAAATGGGAAGCAGACGCAGTTTCTAAGTTTGAATCTTCAATTAAAAAATACATGGATATGGGTCAAACTCGTAAAGACGCTATTCGTTGGATATTGCAAGCAGAAGAACTTGACAATGAAAAAGATGCAGACTATATTTGTTATAGTCTTGGATTACCATACAGTATGAAAACTGAATTTAACAACATAGGAGTATAACAATGGAAAAATTTAAAGTATATCAAATTAGATTAACAGATGCTGAAATCGATATTATTAACGATGAAGGACATGACGCAGTTCATAAAAATTCTCTAAGGTTGAGTATGAATTTTGGAAAAAATGATATAAATGAAATTTCTGCAGATGCATTCAACAGAGGATATTATACACATGTTAGTAATATTACTGCTGAAGATCTTGAAGGTGTTTTCCATGTAGGTAACATGGGTCCAGAAGAATTAATTGAAAGATTAGCACCTATGCACAGTCTTAGTGTTGGTGATATTGTTGAAGGCACAGACGGTGTAAAACACGTTGTTGCAGATTTTGGATTTAAAAAGGTTGACGAAATAAAAGTTTTAGCGTAAACTTGTTTTAAATTATACCAACCTGGAGTGACAATCAATGATAGAGATTTTATCTTTTATAGACGAATTAAATGAATTATATTCTAAAACCACTGATTTAACCGCTAAACGACGAATTTCTTCGGTAATTGATAAGTATCAAAAAATAGCCGACGACATGGAACGTCGAATGTTTGACGATTATAACGGAGAAAAGTAAAATGGCACTACCTAAGACAAAGCGTAAGCAACCACGCAGGCCATCAGAACGAATTAGAGCAAATCAATTAAAAGATCCTAGTTGGGAAGGTGCAGACGGATGGTCTGGCAAAGAGTATCATCAGGCACGACAAGCCGCGACTGATTATTATTATCGTAATTATAAGACTTCTGTTCTTATTGATTATGCATGGGATTGGATGCTTGCAAATGGGTATACTAAAAAAGACATAAAATGTGTTAAGGCAGCTAAAGCCGGAGCCATTAATGCAACTACAGGATATTATTGCCGTATGCTTACAATGGGTTGCCCAGATCAGCATTTGGCCTGGAATGCATATTGGGAAAGTTTAGCAGGCACAAGTGGCACTCCAACTCCAATCAGTGAGTTTATTCATAAAACAGTTAAACGAGCAATTGAAGATGGCAAAGAACACGTAGAAGAAGCTGAGCGTTTAGCAGAAGCAGAAGCAAAAAGGGCAAGTAGACCAAAGCCTTCAATTCAACAACTATTACATGCAGCCGCATTGCAAATGACTGATGAGATAGAAGAATTTTTAGAGCAATGGGTAGTTAGTGGGTATGACCCAAAACTTATAAAAGATTTTAAACCAGATACATTGCTACGTAGAGCAACTGCAAAACAGGCACATGTACGAATTATTCGCAACTTATACAAAGACAATCTTGCAGAGTTTACAGAACTTGCTAAGAAAGTTAAAAAAGAAGACAAAGACGATATGCGTTTGCAGTTGGAAGAAGGATATGAACACATGTCCACTGATCAACAAAAAGGTGCATTAGAAGTATATCGTAAAATTATTGATGCATGTGATATTGTTGAAGCAGAAAGCAAAGCAAATCGCAAGCCACGTAAGACACGTACAAAGAGCCCAGAAGACATTGTTAAGAAGCTCAAATTTAAGCAAACAGACACCGAATACGGTTTAGGTAGCATAATGCCAGCAGAAATCGTTTACGCCCGTATACTGGTGGTTTTTAACACTAAAAACCGTAAGATTGGAATGTACTATGCTAAGAACGTAGACCCTATGGGACTAAAACGTGAAGGCAGTGGACTAAGTGTTAAAGGAACTACTATAACTGGTTATGACGAAGAAAAGAGCTTGCAACGAACAATACGTAAACCACAAGAGTTTTTACCAGAAGTTAAAAAAGCCACTAGAGCAAAGACAGAAAAATTGTTTGAAACATTAAAAACAACTGAAACTAAGTTAAATGGACGTATTAATGGAGAGACTATCTTATTAGCCGCCTTTAATAAGTGATACTATGATAAATACATAGTAGGAGAATTTAAATGGCAGCTATAAACAAACTTCAAAAAGAAATAGAACTACGCTTAGGCGGTGGAATGGTCGATGTTGAACTCGATCCAGAACACTACGAACTTGCCGCCGATAAGGCATTAGCAAAATATAGACAACGTGCCGAAAATGCCGTAGAAGAAAGTTTTATCATTCTTGAAATGATAAAAGATCAAAGCGAATATACACTCCCATCAGAAGTAATGGAAGTACGTGATATTTACAGACGTACAACTGGTGTAAGCAGTGGAACAGGAAATGACATAGAACCATTCCAAGCGGCTTACCTTAACACATACTTGTTAGGTAGTAGCAGAAACGGTGGACTATCAAGTTTTGATTTCCTACAACAAAACAGAGAAACAATGGGTAGACTATTTGGCGCAGAACTATTGTTTACTTGGCGCCCACAAGATAAAAAATTAATCCTACAAAGAAAAATTAAAGCAGATGACAATGCAGTACTGCATTGTTATAACTTCAGACCTACAGAAAGTTTACTAGAAGATACATATGCTGGTCCTTGGATAAAGGATTACGCATTTGCACACGCAAGATTAATGCTTGCAGAAGCACGTGGTAAATTTACACAGATAGCAGGACCACAAGGTGGTACTACAATGAACGCAGACCAATTACGTACAGACGCTTTGACAGAAATTGATAAGCTAGAGACAGAACTTACATTGTATAACGATGGAAGCACTGGGCTTGGATTTGTTATTGGTTAAATGCATCTAAACACAATTCACGATCACAACGGCGGTTCTTGTCAGAATTGCGGTTGGGGTTCACATTGTGGAACAGCCAGATATGCAGAAGCACAAGACTATGCAATAGACGGCGGAGAATATAGACAAATTAAAATTTGTGATCATTGCAGATGTAATCAGTGTACAACAACCACTAAACCAAAAACATACATCATACCCAAAATAGAAAAAAAGCCAACACCTACTTGGAAGCAATTATTAAAACATATGCGTGATTTAAGTAAAAGAAGAACTTGACATTTTTATAGAAAGTTAGTATAATATAAACATGAAGAAAAAAATAATTGGCATATGTGGACTTATCGGACACGGCAAAGATACAGCCGCAGGATTCCTAATTGAAGAGGGATTTGAAAGGGTTAGTTTTGCAGGTGTATTAAAAGATGCATGTGCTAATATATTTGGATGGGATAGAATACTATTAGAAGGCAATACTCCAGAAGGCAGAGTATGGAGAGAAACAGTTGATGAATGGTGGGCTGACCGTTTAGATATGCCAAACTTCACACCGCGACTTGCGTTACAACAAATAGGAACTGATGCATTAAGAACACATTGGCATCCTGATATATGGGTAGCGGCTTGCGAAAGACAAATCATAAATTCAGAAAAAAATGTAGTAATAAGTGATTGTAGATTCTTTAACGAATTACAAGCAATCAAAAACTTAGGTGGAACTACAGCAGTTGTATGGAGAGACGATAAACCTGATTGGTGGAACATTGCTTCTACAATGAACATAGCTACCGCAACAAATAAACGAACACATCTTGTAGATGGAATGGCCGGCAAATATTCAAATGTACATAAAAGTGAATGGAGCTGGGCAGGTTGGGATTTTGATGTTGAATTACTGAACACATCTACTATTGAAGATCTTAAAATTCACACTATAGAAAAGTTAGCATAAATCTCAAACTCGTTATGTATAAATATATACATAATAGGAGTGTAGTATATGTTTAATGAAGAATGGTGGAAATCAAAAAGCCAAAACAAAGAAATAACAGTTGGTTGGTTATATAACAACAATATTAAAGATGATTTTGCAAAAGGTTATACAAAAAATATGACCGATTATTGGTCAGTTGAATTTGGAATATTTTTTGATAAACAGTTTGCAGGCGACACTATATTTGATTTATTAACTCAAGCACACAAAGACGGTTTTTCACAGATAATTGTATTTAAACAAGGAACTACTTTACGTGGAGATAGCTTTTTACCAGAGTTTAAAAAGTTTCATGAAGCAAACCCAGATGCTAAGTTTATTGGTCACGTATTAGACAGACAAGAAGGTTATTACGAAGTACATCCACAAGCATTTTTTATAGATCTCAATTGGTGGGCAGAAGCTGGCTTTCCTGAATGGGGAGAAAGAACATGGGATTCACCACTTGAAACAATAGTACCTATACGTAGTAAAGAAAATCATCATGATCAATATACACCACATTGGATTGCTCCTGGTAAAGATTTAAAAACATATCAGGGACAACGAGGCGAAGGTTGGAATATAGTAAAGTCTTTAATAGAATCTGGAGAAAAAATATTATCATGGTCACATGAATGTAGAGTAGCAAAGCAATATGCATATGCAGAAGTAAAAGAAGATGGGCCTCGACATAGGTCACAATTTCTAGAAGAGATTCAATTTAATAACTCATTTTTTATTGCTAATACTGAAACAATTCCATTTGAACTTATGGAATTAGCTACTGCCAAACACCGATGGCCTTTATTTGAGCAAATAGTCTGTCCTGCTTCTGGATTAACTGCACTTATTTTTGCATTTAAATTAGGACTAAAACGCCGAGATACTGTTCTTATATATGATGTTTCTCCTAGTGCAATAAAATATACCTTAAAGATATTTGATGAATATGATCCAAATACTTCTTATATTGAATTTGCAAAAAAGATTATGGACTCTGCAGAGGGAATAAACTTTAAGGGACAAAACCAACTAATTAATGCTCAAGAACTAATAGACGAATTAAACAAAGAAGGTTTTGCTGAATGGAAAAAAGAAGAATTTGGTTTAATCAATATAAGAACTGAACAACTTAATTTGTTTGATGTACATCAATATAAAGGATTTACAAGACGTATTGAAAATAAAATGACATACATTCATCTTAGTAATGTTTTTCATTATATGCCTACTTCGTTTTATTATAGCCTACAACAAAGGTATGAATTAGGTAGAGAATTATTACATAAATTACATGAACGTAGCGTAGATAATAATATGCTAGTATACAATGCTGATTGTAACAGTGATTTTCGACGAATAAATTGGATAGATGAACATATTGCTCGTACAGATTTTTCTGAATTATCAGAACAACATATATTTAGGCTTTTAAAATGGAACAAATAAAAAAAGACAGTGAGTACTTTAATAATTTAAAAGAAGTAAAAGAATTTATTACTGAATGCAAACAAACTACAAACCATTATCATGGTTTAAAAATACCAGGTAATGAATTTGATAATTGGAAAAATGATAAACGTGTTGAAAATAAATATGCAAAATGGATTATACAAGATAGTAACTGTCCTAGTTTACTTTTAAATATACCAGTACCTTATAAAGAAATGACTGCTGAAGCTGAACAATTCCTTGATAGGTTTGTTAAACATAGAGGTGGGTGGAATCCAGGATGGAGCAGTATTGCAGTACACGGACAGTCAGCAGAAAGAACACAACCTGCAAATTATTATGTAGAAGAAGGAATTGATTCTGAAGATAATATAGCACCGTATACTTGGACAGAAATTGCAAAAGATTGCCCAGTTACAGTTGAATGGTTAAAGAATACTTTTCCAATTAAAGAATATCATAGAGTCAGATATATGTTATTAGAGCCAGAGGGTTTTATTCAGCCACATAGTGATTTTAAAGAAAGACGAATGGCTGCATTTAATGTAGCTCTTAGCAATCCCCCAGGCGTAGAGTTTGCACTAGAAGAAGCAGGACTAATACCATGGCAACCAGGCGAGGCTCGTGCTATTGATATTGGAAGGAATCACAGTGTATTGCATACAGGAACAGAAAATAGAATCCATATGATTATTCATGGACTGTGGGCAGATGGATTTGAAAGGTGCATTTGTGAAAGTTTTGAGGACCTTTTGATAAATATAGCCTCAAATAACAACTAAGTTAACTCTATAAACCCCCGATTTAAGCAAAAACAAATAAATACATGTATAGTAAATTTAGGCAATAGCCTATAATAGAAAAGGAGCTATAACATGGCAAATCTTACTTCACCTGGCGTACAGGTTTCAGTAACAGACGAATCAGTATACGGCCCAGCCGGAGCCGGCACTGTTCCTATGTTATTCATTGCTACTGGTGAGGATAAGGCGGATCCTACCCTTACTGAATCAGATGGCATTGCAAAATATACAAAGTCTGCAAACGCAGGAAAGCCTATTCTAGTTACTTCACAAAGAGAACTTACACAATACTTTGGAAACGTTGATTTCCATAAAGTAGCTGGTACAGTTCAACAAGGTGACGAAACTAACGAATACGGGCTTTTGGCAGCATATTCATTTTTAGGACAAGCGTCAGCGGCACACATAGTACGTGCTGATGTTAACCTAACAGAACTTAGACCAAGTTCATCAGCACCAGCAGGTGATCCAGCAAATAATACTTATTGGTTAAATCCAACAGGTGCAAGCATGGGTATTTTTGAATGGTCAGGAACAGCATGGGTTGAGCAAACTCCTACAGTAGAAATAGTTTCTACGGCAGGCGCAGCAACAGCCACAGTAGTTAATGGTAACTACTTAGTTGAAATAGTAAACAGTACATCTAGTACTAAATTACATTACTATAAAGGTGTAAGTGGTAGTTGGGATGCATTAGTAAACGCAGATACTACATTTGCTCCACATTACTCAGCACCATCAAGCCCATCAGCAGATGATGTTTGGATTAAAACAACAACTCCAGGTTCAGGTTTAGATATTGCACCTAGTTTGTTTACAACAACAGCAGGTTCATTTGTAAGTAAAGCAATTACATATGCAGATGATTCAGCTCCAGATGGAACAACAGGCGATATTCCACAAGACGGTAGTAGCGGTGTAGCTAGATCATTAGGCGAAGGCGACCTTTGGTTTGATTTTGATGATACAACATCATCAATTGAACTTAAACGCTATGACAGTTCAGGCAACGATTGGGATTCAATCTCATCAGACGGTTCTGCAGGAACAGGCGGTTTTATTATGACTGCTTCAACTACACAACCAACTGGTAATCCAGTAACTGGTACTATGTGGTTTGATCCAGATGTAAACGAATTAGCAGTTTACGAAGTTGTATCAGACTCAGGTACACAAAAATGGAAACGTGCAGCAGATGTACAATACACTACAACAGCACCAACATCAGACACAGGCGGTAACGCACTAGCTGACGGTGACTATTGGGTTGATACAGACGCAAGCGGTTACCCTGTAATTTACAGACACAATGGTACTGCATGGGTAGTTAAAGATGGTACAGATCAAAGCACAAGTGGTGGTGTTGTATTTGGCGATATTACTGCTAACGATACAACTGTAGATACATTTGAAGCAACTCTATTAGCAGGTGCTCCAGATCCATTAGTACACCCAACTGGAATGACTGGTATTAACATGTGTCGTTCAGCTAACACAGTTAGAGAATATGATGGTTCATTAGGAACTACATGGAAATGGCGTAACAAAGCAGGCAATCAAGCAAACGGCAAAGGTTCGTTTGGTAGATTAGCTCAGCGTAAAGTTGTTACAACAGCAATGCAGGCAGCAGCAAGTGGTTCAGAACTACGTGAAGATACAGTAGCGTTCCGTTTAATTGCAGCTCCAGGTTATACAGAAATGTATGATGAAATGGTAACATTAAATAGTGATAGAGATGAAACAGCATTTGTTATTGTTGACGCTCCATTCCGTTTAAACCAAACTGAAGCAATTGCTTGGAAACAAGGAACTACTGCTACAGAAAATGGCGAAGACGGATTAGTAACATCAAACACTTACAGTGCAGTTTATTATCCACATGCATTAACAACTAACCCTTCTACAGGTGATAACGTTGTTGCTCCAGCATCACACATTGCATTATACACATATGCATACAGTGATAACGTGAGCTTCCAATGGTTTGCACCAGCAGGTTTAACACGTGGTGTTGTACAAAATGCAACTAGCGTTGGTTACTTAAACAATGAAGACGAGTTTGTTAAACTATCATTAACACAAGGTTCTAGAGATGCAATGTATGAACAAAAGATGAATCCAATTGCAACATTCCCGACAGACGGAGTAGTTGTATTTGGTCAAAAATCATTACATGCAGGTGCTTCAGCATTAGACAGAGTTAACGTTGCAAGACTTACTGCTTATCTAAGAGAACGTTTTGCCGTAATAGCAAGACCTTACTTGTTTGAACCAAATGATGCAGGTACAAGAGAAAATGCTAAAGCAACTTTTGAAGGATTTTTATCAAATATCATGAGGCAACGTGGTGTTTATGACTTCGCAGTAGTATGTGATGAAACAAACAACACACCAGCAAGAATTGATGCTAATGAATTCTATGTTGACGTAGCAATTGAGCCTACAAAATCAGCAGAATTTATTTACATTCCAATTAGAATTGTAAATACTGGCGAATTAAACTAAAACTTTAATTTTAGTTAAAATAAGGGCTACTATAGAAATATAGTAGCCTTTAATGTGATAAATCTTAAAGATTGTTATTTTTCGACGATGTTTTGATAAATACAATATAACAGAAATACTACAGTATAGTATTATAGGAGAAAACAAATGGCTGTAATTACAAATTTTGGAGTACCAACAGACTCGGCAGTAGGTACTACTTTGATGCCTAAACTACAATATAGATTTAGAGTGTCATTTACAAATTTAGGCGGCGGAAGCCTTAAAGACCAGACAACGCAAAACGTTATCAGTGCTTCACGTCCAAACTTAACACACGAAGAAGTTGTTGTTGATTCATACAACTCAAAAATGTATCTAGCAGGTAAGCATACTTGGGAACCAGTAACTATTGTATTACGTGATGATATGGATTCAAACGTTATCAAAGTATTAGGCGAACAACTAAACAAGCAAGTTGATCATGCAGATCAATCAAGCCCTATAGCCGGTAGTGCATATAAATTTAACGTAAAAATTGAAACATTAGATGGTGCCAATGGTGCAACTAAACCAAAACCATTTGATACATGGGACTTACAAGGTTCGTTTATTAGTAATATACAATATGGTGATTTAAACTATGCAGATTCGAATATGGTGCAAGTTACATTAACAGTACGTTACGATCACGCAGTACATACAATAGACGGTGATGATGTATTGTCGGGCCAAAAAGCTAAAACAGTTGGTGAATCAGGCGCAACTAGTTAATAGTTAGGAACTAATACAATGGCATTGGGTAATGACGCACATATTTTGTATGGTCAAAGTTTACCACACAAAAGAGATGAAAAACTATTAGCTATACCAAGAAATAAATATAATTTCGATGTAAAGTTAAATACAATTGCTAATGGCAATGACAGAGTAGTTTACTTACCTAGAATAGCTAACGTGGCAATGCCATCGTTTGTATATAGAACACAAACGTTAAACAACTATAATAATAAAAGCGTAGTTCAAACAGGAATAGATTATACTCCTATAACACTGACAGCATATGATACTAAAGATGCTGTATTTGAAAATTTCCTTAAGAAGTACGCTGACCATTATTATACAGGACCAATGAACGAGGGCAGTTATGCTGAATGGCTTAATAGCCCTAAAGGTTTTAATCTAAAAACATCTAATCATTATATTACATCTATGGTTATTACTAGAACTGATACTAGTAAACAAAAAAACATAATAGAAATATTTCACCCATTTATACAAAATGCAGATGCAGATACATTAGACTACTCAGACAGTAGTCCTACTACTTTTAGAGTAACATTTGCATACGAAGGCTATAGAATTGATACTCCTCTTGGGAGTAACTAATGCCCAAATTCCAAAACGGAAAATTCATACCATCTAACCCTGATAAATACTTAGGCAAAAGAACACCTCATTATAGAAGTGGGTGGGAATTAGCAGTAATGCGTATGTGTGATAATCATCCAGCAATACTAGGCTGGGGCAGTGAAACACATAGAATTCCATATAAAAATCCACTTACTGGAAAAATGAGTACTTATGTACCTGACTTGTTATTGGTATACAAAGACAAGAAAGGACAGAATCATGCTGAGATGGTTGAGATTAAACCAGCTAGTCAGACATTGAGTGAGGCAAGAACACAAGCTCAAAAGGCAGCGGCAGTAGTCAATCATTCCAAATGGGCGGCAGCACACGCATGGTGTAAATCACAAGGGATGAGTTTTAGGGTTATAACTGAAAATCAGATTTTTAATAAACCTCAAAATTCTAAAAAGAAACGAAAATGACAAAAAAATTAGAAGAAGAATTAAACTTACCAGATTTAGATGAATTACTTCCTGACGTAGAACAGGAAGATAAGGAACCTACAACTGAAGAAGTAAAAAACGAAATTGCTAACATAGAAGGCGAAATGAGTATGGTAGAACGTGCTCAAGCGGCACTACCTACTGTTGAAGGACTAGAACAATTAGATAGAGAAATGGATGCATATGCTACAAAGGCCATGGAAACATTTGAAGATTTAGTTGATTTAGGCAAGAACGTAGAAGATAGACATGCAGCACCAATATTTGATAGTGCGGCAAAAATGATAGCGGCAGCATTACAGGCAAAACAAGCCAAAATGGATAAAAAAATGAAAATGATTGAGTTACAAATGCGTCAAGCTAGACTTGAAAAAGACAGTGAGAAGATAGATGCGTATGTAGCCGGTAAAAAACACGAATTAGGCGAAGAAGAAGAAACAGAAGGACGTATAGTAGGAGATAGAACTGCTATGCTTGCCGAAATTATGAAAAATTTGCCTGAAAAAGATAAATAGTATTAATAGGAGATAACCGCAATGAACAAACTATTTTCGCAATACTTAAACGAATCAAAAAAATCGTGGAAGTTTTGTATTAAAACAGTACATGATCTAACTGATGAACAATGTGATCGCATAGAGAAGCACCTCGGTAAATACGACTCTAAAGGACTCGGTGCTGCAAAGAAAACAATCTTACAAAGTGCTCCACGTGATTTTCCAAATCACAAAGGATACGAAGTTTTTACACATGATTTTGAAACTAATATCGTCGCTAGCGGTTGGCAAATACAAAACGATATTCGTAACATGCTTGGATTAACTGACGGTGTACTTAAAGTAAAAGGCGAACATGAACCAGATGAATTAATTCCACCAATGAGCGAACGTGTTGAAAGCGTACTAGCTGATGGCGAATATAAAGATGCAGAAAAAGTAAATGCATCAGATCATTACGGTGACGAGTATAACTCCAGTTTCATTAAAGAATTAATGAAAGTAAAAAAAGAAAAGGAAAAAGGCAATGAGTGATTTAGACAGAATATTAAAACTTGCTAGCCACGGCACAGCAGATGCTCAAAGCCCGGCTCCAGCAGAAAGAGAATTAAAAGAAGCACCAGGTAGAGAATTAAAACCACATGCCAAATTGGCACTAGAAGATTGGTGTAAAAGATGGTCCAAGTATAAAGGAATGAATGGCGATCCATTACCAATGGGAATGGTACTAGCTAAAGTAGATTCAGGTATTACAACAGACGGAATTGAAGCAGGCGAAGCCGATAAAGCAATGGAAATTATATATCCAGGCAAAGGCGCTGAAATGAAAGGCGACATGAACGACGGTGATGCTCATGCACATGATGTTGATTGGGGTGATTATGAAATTCAAAAGCACTTGCCATTGACAAATAAAATGCAAGATGAATTTATAGCTATTATGGGCAACGATGACGAATCAACAATGCAAGGTGTTTATGATATTGTTAAAAATGCATGTATGGAAACAACAACTGAAGCAGTTGGCGAATTTGCAGAACCAATTTATGATTTAATTGATATGCATTTTGAAGGCGACTGTCAACCAGTATTTGATGATTTAGTTCGTTATTTAAGTGGTGATCAAATTGAAGATTTTGTTGCAGACTTTAGACGTAACCATGATTTACCAATGGGTGATGATATGGACGAAGCATATAAAAAGAAAACAAAATTAAACGCATCAGAATACAAATGCGAAGACTGTGGCGACACAATGCACAAACCTACTACAGATTGTTCACATGATTGTGATGACGAAACAGGTAGCTGGTGGAAAGACAAAGACGGCAACGGTGTTCCAGATTCATTAGAAGAAGCTCCAAATGAAGGCAATGAATTCTCAGGTGCATTAGCTGATGCTAAGAAAAATGGTAAAAAAGAATTTGAAGTTGATGGTAAAAAATACAAAGTAGAATCAGAAGAATCAGAAACTGACAAAGAAGAATTAGAGGAGTCTCCGACTATGGATACAACACAATTAATTAACTTAATGAAAAACTCAGGTTTAAGCGAAGAGAAAATTAAAACAAAATTAGACGAATGGGCAAACACACCAGCCGGTGCAGCAGAAGAAGAAGCTACATCACATGGTGAACCATATGAGAATTATGCACAAAGCGTTAACCTAAGTTTAAAAAGATACTTAGACGCAGAAGACATGAAAGTAGGCTTAAAAGAACATAAAGTTGAAGATATCAAAGAAGCATATAAGAAATCTAAAGGGGAAAAGTAATGAATTACAAGGACCTTAGCAGATTAAGAGAACTATCTGGTATTAAAGAAGCAGATAGAAGTGATGTTACACACGCTCAACTTTTACCTCACATTAAAAACGTTAAAGCGGCAATGGTGAGACACGCTCAAGAAGATCCTAGTGAAGCAAGAGAATTTATTGAACATTTAGATGATATGATGGATGCTGGTGATGTAGAGGTTGTAGACATGATGCAACCAGACTATATGGATACTGAAGCAAGAGATAGTTTAATATTTTATTTTCAAGTTTCAATATCACAAGATCCTGCATTATATAATATGTTATTCCCAGGTGAAGATATTAAATTTGCCCAGGGCGAATACGCAGACATGTTTGAATCACTAACTCCAGTTAAAGAGAATTTAGTAGACGATATGCCTCATGGATTACTTGATGGTATGACATTTACAGATGGTTCGCCAGATTATGATTATATGGGCAATGCAATGAATGACGGCGAAGTTGATTGGCCGGAAATTAACGATTGGCACAAAGACGAAAATGGCAATGTAAAGCCAGAAGCAACAATAAAACCAGAAGATTTTGAAATAAGTGATCTTGAAGCAGATTCTGAAGAATACTACGAATCAGAAGTACGCAGATTAAGAGAACTATCTGGCATTACAGAAGCTCCATATCAATACGATATGTCAGACAAAGGCGATATGCATGATGCATTGGCAGGTGTGCAAAATAGTATGGACGATGCAGTAAAAAGCATACAAAAAGCCTCTGGTCTTGCAAGGCAAGTATCAGACGAAATTGAAAATTCTCTTTACACAGATGAATCAGTAGAAGAAGAAGCAGTTTTAAAAATTTAAAAAGTTCACGTTTCCTCCCAGGTGAAACTAAAGCGGTGTAGTTTTTATTAACTGCACCGTTTTTTCGTTACTTAATTGAGTAAATAATAGTAGCAAGACGTATATGTGAATCCTTGAGAAAGACTATACACATTTAACATGGAGTATAGAAAATGGAAAGACCATTAGAAACGTATACAGATAGTTTTGGTCAAACTATCGAATTTATAATTCCTGACCCTCATAAAAAGATTTGTATTAACATCTCGGGTGGTGCAGATAGTGCCATACTATTATGGATGCTAATACAATACTGTGAAAAACATATACCAGAAGCTGAAATATATGTTATAACATCAGCTAATCCTATTAAGGGCTGGTATAATGCTACCTGGAGTACTAGGGTACTCAACAAAGTACTCCAGGATACAGGCACAACATTAATTAAAAATCATTACACATTTTATAGTACAGATCAGATTAGATCTGAGATTACTGAAGCAGAACAAATACAAAAAGATTTATCTGGAATAACATTTATTTTACATGGAACTACACAAAACCCACCACTTGAAGTTAGAGATGCATTTAGTTTAGAAAGTTATAAACCACGTGATCCAGGACATGGGAGACCAGTAATGTATGATAATAACGATACTACAACTTGGGTTCCTTTTATAAATGTAGATAAACGCATGATAGCACACTTGTATAAGCACTTTGATTTAACAGATACCTTGTTTACACATACAAGAAGTTGTGAATGGCACGAAGGATTTGAAGTTAATGGAGAATTACTTACTGATCCAAAAGATGAGCATTGTGGCGAATGCTGGTGGTGTCAAGAACGTAAATGGGCATTTGGGCAGTTATAACTATACATAAATAGTAATGTATAAATATATTACAATGGAACCCAAATGGCAGTAGATACAAAATTAACTAAAACCCCATATAGAAAAGAAAAATACACTGAAGAGCAGTTGTTAGAACTTGCACTATGTTCACAAGATCCTAAACACTTTATGAAGGAACACTGTTATATTCAGCATCCTACACAAGGTCGTATGAAGTTTGCACTATATGATTTCCAAGAAGAGCTAGTTGATACATATCATAATAACAGATACAGTATTAGTATGCTTGCACGACAAACAGGTAAAAGTACCTGTGCGGCAGGTTATTTGTTATGGTATGCAATGTTTAATCCAGATCAAACTATTCTTATAGCGGCACACAAATATTCAGGTGCTAGTGAAATTATGCAACGTATACGTTTTGCATACGAAACACTACCTGATTTTATTAGAGCTGGTGTTACTGCATATAACAAAGGATCGTTGGAATTTGATAACGGTTCTCGTATTGTAGCACAGAGTACAACAGAAAATACTGGACGTGGTTTGTCTATATCGTTAGCATACTTAGACGAGTTTGCATTTGTTAGACCAAACATAGCCAAAGAGTTTTGGACTTCACTTTCACCTACATTAGCAACAGGTGGTAAATGTATTATTACATCAACACCAAATATGGACGATGATCAATTTGCACAAATTTGGAGAGATGCACAAAAGAATCAAGACGAATTTGGTAATGAAACAAATGAAGGTATTAATGGATTTGCACATTATCTTGCTACATGGGAAGTACATCCAGATAGAGATCAAGAATGGGCAGATGTTGAACAAGGTAAAATTGGTGAAGAAAGATTTAGGCGTGAACACAAATGTGAATTTATTGCGTTTGACGAAACACTTATTGATAGTATTAAACTAAGTAACATGGAAGCTCGGGATCCATACGCTATATCAGGACAAGTACGTTGGTACACACCAGTTGCTAAGGGTAAATTATATATGATAGGATTAGATCCTAGTTTAGGTACAGGTGGAGATAACAGTGCTATTCAAGTTTATCAAATGCCAGGCATGAAACAAGTAGCAGAATGGATGCACAATAGAACAACAGTTCAAGGGCAGATAAAAATTTTGCGAGAAATAGCACAGTTTATAGAAAGTGAAACACAAGGTGATTGCGAAATATATTACAGTATGGAAAACAATACACTTGGTGAGGCAGCATTAGTTGTTGTAGAAGAAACTGGAGAAGAAAATTTTCCAGGTACGTTTTTAAGTGAAACAAGACAACATGGAAATGCCAAACGCTATAGACGAGGCTTTACAACTACACACAAAGCAAAAATAAATGCATGTAGTAAACTAAAATACTGGGTTGAAACAGAGAAATTAGAAGTAGCAAGTAAGCCATTGCTAAGAGAATTAAAAACATTTATTGCACGTGGTAATAGTTATGCAGCCAAAGATGGAGAAAATGATGATCTTGTAATGGCGCTTAACTTAATTGTGCGTATGAGTTTAGAAGTATCAAAATACGAAGAAGATGCATTTGAATATTTAAATGAAGATTTTGATGACAATGATGGTATGGAACCAATGCCATTTAGTTTAATATAACAATACAAAGGAGTAAATTATGGAAATTAATAATAAAGGTTTATACATATTTAAAGATAATGATTATAAACCATATGAAATACCACAAGGTAAAGTTATTGTGTGTGGAGTACCGGGTGCATTTACATCTGGTTGTACAAACAAACATTTGCCAGGTTATGCAAATAATTTAGAAAAATTAGGTTGTAAAGTTGTTTTTGTTGGAGTAAATGATCCTAGCGTAATGGATGCATGGAATAACTTACATGGACATAAAGACATTGATGCCGTTGCAGACCCGTTAGCAGTTTTTAGCAAAAGCATTGGTAAAGATGTAGACTATGGCGAAACAATGGGAATCCGTTGTAAGCGTTTTGCGATACTTTTACAAGATGGAGAATTTGTTAAAGAATTTAAAGATCCGTTTGTGGAAGGCGCATTAAATGATACCTAACATTGCTGAATATTTAGATGTTAATCCACAAATAGACCTTTTACTTGAGTTATATAAAAAAGTAAAAGGTAGTTTGCCTGGAGAAGATTTTAATGTATTTGGAAAAACACCATTTGAGAGTTATTCTCTAGAATATGCATATCCCAAAGAAGGCAGAGAAAGTTTATTAACAGGATATGAAGAAGTGTTTGATCCAATTCTTTCTCAACATAGAAAAGTTCATCCACATTATCAATTTAGGTCAACAGGATTTAATACGGCAAATACTACAGAGAAAGATGTGTTCCCACATACTGATATTGACCAAAATCAAAAATATAGTCAAGGGTATAATATTATCTATCCTGTGTTTGGTAGCAGTAGATTAGATTATTATGAAACTAATCCAGATGAAGTATTTCTTCCAGAACATAATGCTCAAGGATATTATTACTATCACGAATTTAAAGCTCAAGCAAAAATGGGACAAGGATCTCCTGAATATGAAAAGTTCCTTGCAGATAGAAAAATAGGTGAAATTATAATTGATAAGCCATGTTTTATTGATACAGAAATAATGCATAGAGTTGTTATTACAGAAGCACCTAGGTGTGCGTTTGTAACAAGGTGGGTTAATATTCCACCAGAGTTATCAGATTTTCAAACATTTAAAAACAAAGTAGAGAGTACTCTCAATGATCTGGGCTAAAGAATTTAAAGTTAGTATGCCAGAAAACCTAAAGTTGGTTGCTGACCGTTATACTAAAACATATGATTACGAACCCTTTAATACTTATAAGTCTGTGGTAGATTCTAAGATGTGGGTTATTCCACCTTTAGGATCAAATGAAGCTGTGGCTACTGGAAGTAATAGAGTAAGATTAGATGATGGTGGAGCAAATGATAAACTATCTAATGTTAGAGAGCTAGTAACACATATTACTAAGTCACAATTAGAAGACAACCCGCCTGTTCTTGCTATATGGAGGTATGATGAAAACTTTAAACATTGTCCAGTACACATAGATGTTGGCGGAGAACATACAGGTTCTATAGTTACATGTATATCTGGCAGTTTTAAATTACATTTACATGAAGAAGATAAGGCTGATTCACCTATAATAAATACAATAAATATAGATGATACTAAACTAGTTGCATTAAACAATACTGTATTTCCACATTCAGTAGAAGGTCAAGGTGATCTTATAGTGTTTACAACTAGTAAACAATTAAACATAGAGGAGTATTTTAATGACATATAACTGGTGTCGTACATGGGACATGGACGTAGATCAATATAATCTAGTACCATTCCTTGATGCAAATAAAGAAAATAATGAAAAATGGTGGGCAATTTATGAGAGAGAAACATTCTCTAAAGAAACACTTGATCTAAGAAATGCAATAGAAGAATATGTTGGTCCTATAGAATATATGGGTGTATGGGATTACTATGAGGGATTTGTTGATGATTTAGGCCCTCATGTAGATACTGGATCTATTGAAAATGCAGTTGTGTTCTTTTGTCCTCGAGGAGAATTAACCGTTACTATGCATGATAAAGAAACCAAAGAAGTACTAGAATCTCGTATTCTTAATAATAAAAATGCTATGTGTTTATATCATACAGAATTTATGCATGATATACAAGGAGTAGGTGATTTAGTTGTGTTTGGTTTAAATAAATCATTTGATGAAAAAACATATTTTAGGAAATAGAATAATGCAATCAGACTCAGTAAAAAAAGAGTTAAGAAAAAATGCATGGGTAGATGTGCCCTGTCACAAAGATGTTATGAACATACTAAAAAGCCAACGCACATCAGATACATATTACAAAAGAGGTAGCGGAGAAGCAACACGTGATTTAGATGCAGTTGAGTCTGCTCATAGAGAATGGGTTAAAGAAATTATAGATCTAAAAGATTTTAAGCATTGTTATTTTGTTAATGGTGCAACAGATGCCATACATCATTGGGAAATGACAGATAAAAGACCATGGCAGAAATTATGTTATGGTGAATATGAATATAGAGATATGATAGGTTCTAAAGGATCTGTTACTTGTGATGTACCAGGACAGTATATGAACGAAGAAACAGGGCGTTCAGCGTTACCAGGAAATATTGATTCTAGCAAACCTCTTTACATTAGTATACCAAGTGCCGCAGATGGAAATTATTTTAATTTAGGAAATATACAAGCACCTGTTATATTAGACTGTACATATGTTAGTTCCACTGACATACAAAAAATAGATGTTCCAATAAATACCGAGCAAGTATTTTTTAGTTTTAGTAAAGGCTTTGGATTAGTAGGACAACGTCTAGGATTAGTATATACTAAAGAACCTCATCCAACATTACAACTATTAAAAGAGTTTGAAAATTGGAATTACAGTGGAGTAAAAACAATAGAATTAATAATAAAGAATTTTGCAGTGGATGAGATGTGGAAAAAACACAGAGAACAACAAATAAAAATTTGTAATGAATATAATTTTAAACCATCGGATTGTTTTTTCTTAGCAACAACCAGAGACTCGTTTTATAGAAGACGAAGACGCATGCGTTGGAATGACGATGCTAGAATATGTATAACCAGTTTAATAAATAGTAATGGAGAAGAAAATGATAGATAATAAAATAAAAACCAGTAGAGCAGGATTGGGATTAGACGACATTGAAAAAGATAGCATAAAAGAAGAAGCTATATGGAAAGAATTTACAAGAAATAGTATAAAAGATTTAGCTGTGTATGTTGATGTAGAACCGCACACAGATTTACTTAAAGAATTATACAAGTTTTGTGATGGAAAGTTTAATTCATTTGGTAAAACAAAATGGCATAGTTTTGCTCTAGAACATAAAAAAGGTGGCGACACTGAATATCTTGAACACTTTGAACCAATACTAGCTCCACACAGAGAATTTCACCCACACATACAAAAGCGTTCAACTGGATTTAATTTAAGTACAAGTACTGAAGATGATTTATATGCTCATTCAGATCTTGATTTTGATCAAGAGCATCCACATTACTTTAATATAGTAATACCAGTACATGGTAAAAGCACAATTGAATATTTTCAAACAAATGAAGATGAAGTACAAATGCCAGAAGTTAATTGTCATAACGAATTTTACTATCACGAATTTAAAAACAGAACACACGAAGGCTATGAAGAATTTTTACAAGAAAGATTAATTGCTCAATTTGTAATAGATAGGCCATTAATAATAGATACAAACACAATGCATAGAGTTACAGTTCAGGAAGCACCAAGAGTGGCTTGGGTAACTAGGTGGATAAATTTACCAAAAGAGGTAGATATACATACATTTAAAGATATGATTGAGGAAAAACTATGAAACATAAAAGTATATTAGAATACACAGATGAAGAGTTTGCTCATTTAGTAAATAAAATTGTAAACGATGGATCAGCAGTATTACATGATCAAAATTTAACTAGACAAGAATTAGCATATGCATGTTCTAAAATGGGTAAAGTAGAAGAACTAGATTACTTTATGAATCCAAAAGATAGTCCACAAATTAGTATTGTATCAGGAGCAATTGATGAAAACGGTAAAGCTATTGGTATGTTTGGTCCTACTGAACTAGAGTGGCATGCAAATGGTACTGGTAGATATAATTTTACTGAAATTTGTGTAGGATTATATTGTGAAACAGAATGTGTTGATACAGTATTATCAATAGTTGACCAGTGCAAAGCGTTTGAAGACTTACCAGAGGAAGAAAAAGACTATTATCGTAACATAGATATTCACTTGGATAATACACGTGGAGTTGCACGATCAATTTGGAGAGATGATGGAGTTTATTCTAAAGCATATCAAACTGCAGGTAAAGAAGATCAGTTTAGATTAGGACAAGAGCATTACCAAGAAGAGATAGACAGACGACCGTTAATTGCTAAACACCCTGTAAGTGGCAGAGAATATTTTTATCCTATGTTTATATATTTGTTTAATGCATGGTACAAAGATGGCACAGAATTAGAAAATTTTGCTGAATTTAAAGATAAATTATATGATGTTATTACACAATCAAGATATATGTTTCATCATGTATTCCGCGAAGGCGACTTATTATTCATGGATCAATTAACTACAAGTCATAGAAGATCAGCAGTTAAAAACAAAGATAGACAGTTATGGAGAACTGCATTTGATTATTCAGAAGCAGTAGATAATTATAAACCTGTAATATTTAAGTAAAAATTACATCAATTAGATAAATACATAAAAGGAATACTATAATGCAACTATCAAATGAGATTTTTAATATCCTAAAGGGTGCAAACGTTAAATTAAAACTGTTTGATCCAATGGGAAATAAAACACTAGATCCTGAGTTATCAGCGAGATTTTACGCATATGATAATGATTTTCTTGTCACTATTAGAGAAGAAGAGGACGAAGTTGAGCTAGTTGTACAAGCAGGAGCTAGTTTCAACTTTGATAAACACAAAGATGTATTAGATAGTATTAAACAAGCAGGACACAACGCCATGGCAGAATATAGCATTAGAAAATTTGATAAGAATATTGAACCAAAAGACTTCGCTCACGATGTAGTAAAAGAAGACGACCGTACTGAAAAGGCAATGAAAGACATGCAACCAAGTGCAGTTACAGGCTATTACGAGATCACAGACTTCTGGAAAGAACACACGCAGATGTGGGACAAAAGTGTTGACGAAGTGATGCAAATGATTTATGAGTGGACTTGGATTGAAATGACAACAGCCACTAGAGACAGAGATGAATTAGCAAAACGTACATTAGCAATAGTAGTTGACGCATTGAGGAACAAAAAAGACGATATGACATTTGATGACATGATTGCTCAATTGGAATCAAAGAATGAAGATGTTCGCAGATTAAGAGAACTATCTGGTATTAAAGAAGATGCAAGTTCACCAGTATTTCAAATAATGAAAAAATCATTATTAAGACACAAGTGGTATCTTGAGAATGAAGAAATGGATCCAAACATGGTTTCATCAGAATTACGTGATGTTAACGATATGATTGAAGCCGTTGATATTGGCGAACATGAACCTTATTTTGATACAGCAGTAAACGATGATTATAGAGGTTTATACAGAGAAGCTATTGCCAAGTTAAAAGGCAAAAAGACTTCTATTTATGGAGTAGACAATGACGTTCTACCACCAAACGCAAAACCTAATCCAAAGTCAGCATATAATTCAGGTGAAGTAGAAAGAAATGATGCTGAGTTAGACGCTTTGAATACTACTGAATCTAAAAAAGTTACTGAAGCAGAAAAGCGTTGGAAACAAACTAGTATGTCTCCAGAAGAAGCAATAGCAAAATACGGCAAAGAAAACGTAAAAGTTAAAAAAGGTGCATTGCGTAATGGCGATGACATGGTAGAAGTATTTGTTGAATCGTTTGAAGTTAACCCAAATGCAGGACACAGAGACCAAATGGCACATCCAGAAAATCAAATGGGCACAGGCCCAGGAATTAAAACTAAGCCAAAGTTACGTCCAGCAAATCTTGGTAAGAAATTTCCAACAACTAAGCCAAAGTTACGCCCAGATAATTTAGGCGAAGCAGGTGGAAATTCAGTAGAGGCATTTATGTCACATGTAGTTGATCATGCTAAAGAAATTCAAGCAGATAACTATAGAATGACTGATAGTTCATATTACGAATTTACAGATGAAATAGATACAGACGATGAAGAATTTATGAGTATGCCACAAGTGCAAGCTATATTAAAAGCAATACCACATGTGGATATGGAAAACACAGATATCAAACATGCAATTGATGTTTTAGCATCAGGCGAATTACTTGAAGCAGAAACTGAATCATATTCACCAGGTGATGAAATGGAAGATGGCGTAGTAAGTAATTGCTGTGGCGCTCAATTAATGGACTACAATGATGGACATGGTAGATGTTCAGATTGTAAAGAAATGGCAGCCGGCGAATCAGAAGAAGAATATTACGAAAGTTGGGATGGCATTAAAAATGCAGTTAAAAAAGGTGTTGATACTCTTAGACACGGCGGAGTTAAGTTTGGTAAAAAAGGAGTTAAATTCACTACTGACCTTAGAAAGCCACAAACTGGAACAGTTAAACCACAAATGGAAAGTTATTCACCTGCAACAGGTAGTATGAAAACAAGTTATATTCAATTACCAGAAAACACTAAACTTATTATTAAGCATACAAAAGGTGTTAATGAAGAAGTGCGTGGTAGCAGATCACGTAACATTAAAGCATTGTTTATTGAAAACAGTGCAGGAGAAAGATTTAGATTCCCACATAAATATTTACAAGGCGCTAAAGCTATGGCCAACCATGTAAGCAATGGCGGAACGCCATATGATGCAATTGGTGAATCAATAGTTAATTTATGTACAGAAGTAGCACAATGTACACAGTTTTTGAGACATGTGCGTACAAACAAATTAACAAATGAAGGCAATGAAAACATTGTTGAAACAATTAAACAAAAATTAAAAGAATTTAAGAATACAGTTAAGAGTCTACAGACTTCAAGAGGTTATAACGCCTATCAAGCACCTACTACTGCGATTGTAGAAGATAATGATAAAGAATCGGTTGACTTAACTGACAAGTTCATGTATAATACATTCGAGACTGCAAATATGGATTCAGTCTTAGAAACAGTAGCCCGTATTATAAAGGAGAGAGACAGTATGACAGATCTAACTAAAAGTAACATGAATCGTTTATACGATATGATTAAAAACAAGGAAGATTTCAAACTTAACATTGATCCAAATGATCCAGAACATCCTGATAATGAAGATCCAATTAAATACTCAGGTGGTAATGGTGCAATGGCTAAGTTAGTATCACACTTATCTTTTCTAGCAATGAACAGTAAAAATGACGAAGTATTTAACTTACTAAGTCAAATTTCAGGCGAAATGTATAGCTTGCCGAAAGAGCATGTTATATTATTAGCCAAGATTGCAAAATATTTAGACAAAAATAACAAAGCTCCAGCAAAGGAACCAGCAATGGAAGATCTTGCTGAAGCCACGTTAAATAGTCTAAGAAGAAAGATTGCATAATTTTTCTTCAAAAAGTGCTTGACAGTAGGCACAATTTATTATATACTGTAATGGCAACTAAAGGCAAAAGTAGTTAAGAGCTACACAAAGGCAAAGTAGCACTAGCTACACAAACAAAGCAGAACTATAAGTTTTGTTACAAATAAAGGCTAATATAGGAGAAACTAATAATGGCATCTTTAGCAGAAATCCGTGCAAAATTACAAGCACAAGAAACAAAGAGCTCAGGCTCATCACAAGGTGGCGGCGATAACGCTATCTTCACACACTGGAATATTCCAGAAGGCAGTAGTGCAACACTACGATTCCTACCAGACGCAGATCCCGACAACACTTTCTTTTGGAAAGAACGTCAAATGATCCGTCTATCATTTCCAGGTGTAAAAGGCGGAGACGAAAACAAACCAGTTACAATACAAGTACCTTGTGTTGAAATGTGGGGAGATACATGTCCAGTACATGCAGAAATTCGTCCTTGGTTTAAAGACCCTACTATGGAAGACATGGGTCGTAAGTATTGGAAAAAGCGTAGTTACATTTTCCAAGGCTTTGTAACACAAAGTGATCTACAGGAAGACTCAGTACCTGAGAATCCTATTAGACGTTTTGTTATTTCACCTCAAATTTATAAAATCATTAGTTCAGCATTAATGGATCCTGAATTCCAGGAAATTCCTACAGACTATGAAGCTGGTACAGATTTCGTAATCAGAAAATCTACCAAAGGTCAATATGCTGACTATTCAACATCTAATTGGGCTCGTAGAGAACGTAGTTTAGATCAAACAGAACGTGATGCAATTGCAACACACGACCTGCACAATCTAAATGACTTCTTACCTAAGAAGCCTGATGCAGAGCATCTAAATGCTATCTTCGAAATGTTCGAAGCAAGTGTTGATGGACAACTGTATGATCCAGCACGTTTTGGTCAGTACTATCGTCCATATGGTGTAGATGCACCAGCTACTACAGGAGCAAAACCTGAAGCAGCGGCAACTACTCCACCACCAACACCAGCACCTGCACCTGCACCAGCGGCACCAGTTGCTGAAGCAGTAGCACCAGCGCCAGCACCAGAGCCAGAAATGGCAACGGCTGAAGTGGCGCCAGCGGCAGCACCAGCAGGTGATCAGCCGAGTGCTCAAGATATTCTAGCACAGATTAGAAATCGTAAGCAATAAGTAATATAAATTGAGTGAGGGTCCTTAGTGCCCTCACTTTAACATAGGAGAAAAAACATTATGGCAAGACCATTTGACGTAAGTAAATTCCGAAAAGCTATTACTAAAAGTGTTCCTGGGTTAAGCGTAGGCTTTAATGACCCTGACACTTGGATTAGTACAGGAAATTACACACTAAACAAACTTATCAGTAACGAATTTGACAAAGGAATTCCACTAGGTAAGGTAACTGTTCTAGCAGGAGAATCAGGCGCAGGTAAATCGTTTATCGCGGCAGGTAATGTAGTTAGATCAGCACAAGAACAAGGCATATTTGTTATTCTAATTGACACAGAAAATGCATTAGATGAGAAATGGCTACACGCACTGAATGTAGATACTACACCAGAAAAACTATTAAAACTTAACATGAGTATGATTGATGATGTTGCTAAAACAATTAGTGACTTTATGAAGGATTACAAGGCAGAATACGCCGAAGCAGAAGACGAAGACAGACCTAAGGTATTGTTTGTAGTTGACTCGTTAGGTATGTTATTAACACCCACTGATGTTGACCAGTTTAACAAAGGTGATATGAAAGGTGATATGGGTCGTAAGCCTAAAGCACTAACTTCATTAGTTCGTAACACAGTTAATATGTTTGGACAGTACAATGTAGGACTACTAGCAACTAACCATACATATGCATCACAAGACATGTTCGATCCAGATGATAAGATCTCAGGCGGACAGGGCTTTATCTATGCAAGTAGTATTGTTATTGCAATGCGTAAACTTAAACTAAAAGTTGATGCAGATGGCAACAAAACATCACAAGTATTTGGTATTAGAGCGGCGTGTAAAGTAATGAAATCTCGTTACGCTAAACCATTTGAAAGTGTGCAAGTTGAAATCCCATATGAAACAGGTATGAGCCCATACAGTGGCTTGACTGACTTCTTTGAAGCAAAAGGTTTGTTAAAGAAAAGTGGAAACAGTTTAGAATACATTAGCCCGGTAACAGGTGAAGTAATTAAAATGTTCCGTAAACCTTGGAATGCAAATAAGGACGGCGCATTAGATATCGTCATGTCAGAATATGACAATGATCTAGCTGATGCAGAAGAAGAAATTATGGATAACATTGAAGAAACTACAACGGAGGTGGTAAATGAATCTTGATGAAGGAGATTTTGAGTTTATATTTAACTTATATGACGAAGCACAAAACTTTATATCTGATAAAGATAAACTAGAATTTGCTCGAAGAACTATCTATCAACTGCTAGACTTTGGTTTTGAATTAAAACCAGCATATAAAGAAATAGCGGATCATTGCGAATACTTAGGTGAAGCACTTGATGAACATTTAGAGCAAGAAGAAGAAGATGAAGATGTTTTTGACGAATACAACGAAGATGACGAGGAGCATGAATACTAATGAGTGCATGGTATCGTAAAGTTACGGCAAATTTAGGAGAGATAGTTAATGCTATCTCTCACTTTGAGAAACAAATTGATGAAGCACGATTTGAGTGTAGTATGAAAGGTGTATTAGAAAAGCAAAGTAGAGATATGCCTGGTATTGTTGAACATAGGTTTAATCAATTACAAGAAGTAGAAGCAATACTTGAGTTTCTCAATACAGAAATGCGTAAATTACGATCCCAAACATTCCGTAAGTTTTTAGAAAATTATAATAAAGCACTTAGCTCACGTGATGCAGATAAATTTGTAGATGGTGAGCAAAATGTAGTAGATTTACAATACCTTATTAATGATTTTAGTTTAGTACGAAACAAATATATAGGTGTTATTAAGGCATTAGAAGCCAAACAGTTTCAGATTAATAATGTAGTTAAACTACGTGCCGCAGGATTAGAAGATATTTCATTATAAAAGGTTGACAAGCAAGAACTCTTACCGTATACTATAGTTAAAGTAGAAAATGTTCAAATATTCAATTTTACCAGTGGAGTCAAAAATGAAAAAAACACCATGGCCAACAGTTACCGTTATAGATGTAATGTGTGCGGCAGTTCTTGTATACAAAGATCAGGGATTTGTTCGTAGTGGACAAGGATATACTGATACTTCGCCCCAAAGTGGTGAACCTGTAGAAATACGAGATAATAAATCTTGTATTGTTGATATTTTAGAAGATCCAAATATGTCGTTTACCGACGAAGAAACTAAAAATGCTAATGATCTTATTGATAGTATTAATGGTAAATTAATGATCAAAAAGATGACTAATAATCTCAATAATTTTGAGCAAAACGTTGCTAAAGCATTATCAGACCCACAAATTAATAATTTTGCAGTAAGTATTATTGCTAGTTTACCACATAGTGTTGAAATTGACAAAAAGCGTGAAGCAGTTGAAGATAAAATGTCAGCATTAAAGCATAGTAGTATGTATTTTGGTACTAGGGGTAAAAGATACGATATTAATGTAAAAGTACTAGATGTTAAGTTTATTCAAACTAGTGATGTTTATATGATTACCACAGTTTACGCTGAAAAAGATATTATTAAGTTTTGGTGGCGAGATCAACCGGATATTAGTGATATTATTTCGGATAAAACCATTAAAATTCGTGGTACAGTCAACAAACATGAGCTATCAAAGTACTCAAATGCCAAAGAAACTGTTGTAAATAGGGTAAAAATCCTACAATTATAAGGGTTTTTTAAAGGTTGACAGGATCCAATTCCTAGTATATATTATATTTAACAATAACATAAAGTTATTATAATTAATAATAAAGGAGTTAAAATGCCAAGAACTAAAAAAACAAGTGCAGTGGGTACTAAATTTTTCAAAGAAGGTACTCAAAACCAAAAAATCCTAGCTAAATTCTGGGGTACAGGTAAATCTTTTACAATGGATGATCTAAGAGAAAAATTAGACATCGCATCTCCGGGTGCAAGACTTTCTGAGTTAAGAGAAGAAGGTTTTAACGTAAAAGCAGTAGCAATTGAATCGGGTGATGTTGGAAGAGCAGCAAACGAGTACACAATCGCTAAAAAAAGAGTATTAGTATAATATTTAATAAAAACACATATTGGGCCCTTTTTCTTATAGGGCCCAATTCTATGAATAAAACGTCAAAAAAGAGTAAAAAAAGTTTAGTATATAGGTTGACAAGTAAGACGTCTTACTGTATACTGTAAGTATAGTTAATAAAAAACAGGAGTTTTAAATGACACAAATGCAACTTAAGAAGGCTCGTAAAAACAAAAAAGGCGAGACTATTATTGAAGTTCTTCCTAATAATGTGAAGGACAATCCAAATGAAACTGATAATCAAATTATCGAGCGTATGCGTGAGCGTTTTAGCATACTAGATGATATGACACAAGCCTCAATTGATGGTGTTGTGCGTGGTATGGTTGTAACAGGCCCTCCAGGAGTTGGTAAAAGTTTTGGAGTTGAGAAAGTACTAGAAAAGAACAGTTTGTTTGATGTACTTGCTAACAATAAACTAAGGTTTGAAGTTATTAAAGGTGCCTCAAGTGCAATTGGTTTGTACAAAGTACTTTATAATAACGCAGACAAGAATAGTGTTCTTGTTTTAGATGATTGTGATACAGTATTGTATGATGAGACATCACTTAACTTGCTTAAAGCGGCACTTGATTCTTGTAAGAAAAGAAAATTAAGTTGGAACACAGATAGTGCATTGCTAAGACGTGAGGGTATTCCAGATACTTTTGAATTCCAAGGTAGTGTTATCTTTATTACTAACCTTAAGTTTGATAATGTAAGAGGTAAAATTAAAGATCACTTAGCGGCAATCATGTCAAGATGTCACTACTTAGATCTTACAATGGATACAATGCGTGAAAAAGTATTACGTTGTAAGCAGATTGTTGCAGATGGTATGCTTAATGAGTATCAGTTTACACAAGAAGAACAAGAAGACTTAATGAACTTCATGTTTGATAACAAAGAAAAAATGCGTGAGATTAGTTTGCGTATGGTTACTAAACTTGCAGATCTTAAAAAGAGTTTTGGTGATGAAAAGTGGAAACGAACTGCTGAAGTCACTTGTATGCGAAGAGTTGCATAATAAAATTTAAAAAGAAAAAGCCCTTCGGGGCTTTTTTTATGACATAAATACAAGATGGAATTTGTAATTAAAGCAATCATAGGTGGGCTAGTTATAGCAGGTGTAGTAACTGCAGCCGAGCGTGGCAATCCAACCATGGGTGCATTAATATTAGGAATACCGTTGGGTAGTGTAATAAGTGTTATCTTTATGCATCTTAGTGGAGTACAACCAGAAGTGTTTGCTCAACTGGCAAAGGAAACTGTTTACTTTGTAGTTGTAAGTTTAGTTTTCTTTCCTATCTTTGCATATATGGTATTACAAAATGGTTTTTGGATATCATTGACTGTATCAATATCATTTACATTGTTCTGCCTTTATTTACTTTTAAAATATCTAACATAATCAAGCGTTCGAGCTTGACTTATCCTATACAATAGTGTATTATACTAATATGAAATGTAAAATTATCCTTAAAGACGAAGTTAACTGTAAGATTGAAAATCTTGATGTAAACACTCGTAGAAAATGTGAAAAAGAATTAAAGTTCTTTTTACCTTATGCATTCCACGTGCCAGCATATAAGTTAGGTAGATGGGACGGGTGTCAGAGTTACTTTACTGTAGGTGGTGTTACATACATTAACTTATTAGATAGAGTACTTCCTCTTATAATGGAACAAGGTTATGAAATTGATATTAATGACCTAAGAAAAGTACACACTTTTGATTTCCCTATTGTTGATGAAACAACATTTCAACACAAGCTCTGGCCAGAGAAACATCAAATGGCAGGCGAGCCTATTACGTTACGTGATTATCAAATTGAAATTGTAAACAAGTTTTTAAGTACACCACATTGTTTACAAGAAATTGCCACTGGTGCAGGTAAAACATTAATTACTGCGGCACTTAGTGAGCGTGTAGAAAAATACGGAAGATCAATCGTTATTGTACCTAACAAAGATTTAGTTAGGCAGACTGCTGATGATTATGCAAACCTCGGATTAGATGTAGGCGTTTATTTTGGAGACAAAAAAGAATTAGGACATACCCACACAATTTGCACATGGCAAAGTTTAAACAGTATTAGAAAACGTTTTCGTGATGGACTTGATGAGCTTAGTTTACACGAATTTACTGCTGATGTAACTTGTGTTATAGTTGACGAAGTACATCAAGCAAAAGCAGATGTATTAAAAGATTTGCTAACAAAAGAGTTTGCACATATTCCATTGCGTTGGGGACTAACAGGAACTATTCCTAAAGCAGATCATGAGAAGGTTAGTTTACAAGCATGTTTAGGTGAAGTAACTAATAAACTTAGTGCAAGTGAATTACAAGACATGGACGTACTTAGTCAGTGTCATGTTAACGTTGTTCAGTTAAAAGAATTTGCTGAATATAATAATTACCAAAGTGAGCTAACATATCTTACTACAGATAAAGCTCGTATGCAACATATAAGTGGATTGATTGATAAAATTTCACAATCAGGAAACACACTTGTATTAGTAGACAGAATTAAAGCAGGTGGCTTAATTTGTGATAATTTACCACATGCTAATTTTGTTAGTGGTGCAATGAAATCAACAGATCGTAAAGATCATTATGATGATATCAACGAAGGCACTAATCAAATTGTAGTAGCAACATACGGAGTTGCGGCGGTTGGAATTAATATTCCACGTATTTTTAATCTAGTACTTATTGAGCCTGGCAAAAGTTTTGTTAGAGTAATTCAAAGTATTGGTCGTGGAATACGTAAAGCAGAAGACAAAGACAATGTTCAAATATGGGACATCACAAGTTCAGCAAAATTTAGTAAAAGGCACTTAACACAACGTAAGAAATTTTACAAAGAAGCGAACTATCCATTTACTATTGAAAAAGTAGATTGGCAATAAGGAAAAAGTATGAAAATATTAACAGTAGAAAACAAGACGTATGAGTTAGACGATATACCAGATACAATAGACGACCTACGATATAGCATTTTAGATTATAGTAACCCAGGACACATAGATTATTATTTTATTCCATTAGTGTTCTTAGAAAGTTTTTATGCACCAGCGGCAGTATTGCAAATTGGTCAGCATCAAATTACTATGCCTTTAGATTGGAGTATAGTTATCTGTGATCCAGATGTAGGTGATCCAGAAGTAATAAGTTTAATGAGTTTAAATGACAGAGGCTTTAGTGTACTTGGATTTAATCCAATGTCTGGATTTACACCTAAATATTTAGATGTTAACATTACTAACATTTATACAGATGTAAAATGGTATGCACCTAAATTAAAGTTTGGACATTTGCTAAATGTTCCATTACATGACGGAGAAAACCCTCCTTGTGTATTATTTGTGAAAGAAGCAAACAAATTGCCCGAAGTACTTGACATTAGTGAGCTTTGGTAGTACAATGAAGACTAGAATACATGTTAATCAACACGTTATAAAACGCAATAGTAAAACAGGCGAAAGAGAACCTGTGTTAACATGTAAAACATCTAAAAATAATAACTACGCACACGAAGTTGTTATTAAGGGTGACTCAAAAGTAGTATATAGCCCAGACAAGCCATTATCATGTGGTGCAAAGGTTTGGATAGAAACTGAAGGAGAAGTAATCATTGTCAAATAAATTAAACATCAAAGAAGAAATGAGATCTATTGATACTAAAGATAGAGGCTGGTATGATAGTTTAACAGAAGAAGAAAAGAAAAAAGTTGGCATATGGTTACTAATGCGTTATACTAGTAGTTGTGGCGATAAGATGTTCAGTGAGCATTACTTAGAATGGACAAATGAAGTAGTTAATGTACACTTCAATAAATTACGTAAACATCCACAATTGCAGTATCAACTGATGCAGTTAGTAGGATTAGGTAAAAGTACATTTCATCCTTGGATAGCACCCGGCAAGGCAATGAAGCAAAGCAAAGTACAAAAATGGGTCATAGAGAATTATAGTCATTTAAATGATGACGAAGTAGAAATTTTTATTAGTACTAAAACAAAAGAAGATTTTGTTGAGTTGTTTGAAGAACACGGTATGAATAAAAAACAAATCAAAGAGTTGTTGAAAAAATAAAATGCACAAATGTCAATACTGTGGTAAATCTTTTAAGAAAGAAAGCACATTAGCAGTACATCTGTGTGAGCAAAAAAGAAGGTTCATGCAAAAAGATGAAAAGCATGTACAACTTGGATTTAGATCATATCAATTATTTTATAAAATAGGAACAAATGCAAAGAAAGATAAAACATACGAAGATTTTGCAAAAAGTCAATATTACATTAGTTTTTGTAAGTTTGGTTATTACTGTCGCGACATTGGTATTGACGATGTGCAAGGTTATGCTACTTGGTTAATAAAGAATAGTGTAAGACTTGATATATGGGGCAAAGATAAACAATTTACAAAGTGGATGAAAGAAAGATTAAAAACAGAATCAGTTGATAGAGGCGTAGAACGTACAATTATATTTTTACAAACTTGGGCAGAAGAAAATAATACAACATACAATAGATACTTTAATGACATTGCACCAAGTTTAGCAGTGTTTCATATTTGTAGTGGAAAGATATCACCGTGGGTACTTTTTAATAGTACAGAAGCACAAGGACTTATTGACAGGTTCAACGGCGAGCAATTAAAAATGATAACAGACTATTTAGAAATAGATTACTGGCAACGTACTATGAGCGTTAACCCACAAGATACTAGGTGGGTAGAAGGAATATTGGAGCAAGCAGGAATATGATAGTAGCTGTATTTTTTGTATTATGTTGCTATGTTATACCTATACTATTGCTCTGCAAAATGAATAATGAGGATCCTAAACAATGATAGTAAACACAGATATTGACATTGATATTGCTGACAGAGATCAGTTGTTAAAAATAATCAAAGGCACACCTGCAATGATTGCCAGAGACAATAAACAAGTAAAGCATAATACAGGCGTTTACTTTCATGATATTCCAAGTAATCCATTTAGTGGACTTAGTACAATTGATCATAAAGAAGCAGAAAAGATGGGCTACTTTAAAATTGATGTTCTTAATGTTAGTTTGTATAAACATATTAAAACTAAGCAACAATTAATTGAATTATTAAACAAAGAACCAATGTGGGAGTTGTTAGAGCATAAAGAAGTTGTAGAACAATGCTTTCATATTCACAAACACTTTGGCATTGTAAGTCAAATGAAACCAAAAAGTGTATCGCAACTAGCGGCCGTACTAGCAGTTATACGTCCTGCTAAAAGACATTTAATAGGTAAGGATTGGGATACAATTAATAAAGATGTATGGGTTAAGCCAACTAACGATGATTACTTCTTTAAAAAAGCACACGCTCACGCATATGCAATGGCTATTGTTCTACAGTTAAATATGTTGGCTACGGGTTTTTCTTTACAAGATTAATACTTCTACGTTTGATACGTTTAGTGATGCTGTTACTTAACCTAACTTCGGGGCCTGCTACTATTTCTAATTGTTTTACATTAAAACTCATTACACAATGAGCAAAATTCCATCTATTAAGTAATGCAATGTTTATAGGTAGTTTTCTATTTGTTTCCCACCACCATTCTTCGCCTAGTTGTAAAAATTTAACTCTTTCTTTTGTATCGTTAAGTCTTTCGTAGATATATACGCTGGCAACATGACTATCTATATTTTGGACTATGCCAAGATACTCTTTGCCTGCATATTCAATAACGGTTAAGAACGGATATTCGTCTAAAAGCTTCTGGTGTTTTGTTTGCATTACTTTTATTTATGCAGAAAAAATTTGGAAGATTTTGATAAATACATTACAGGAGTCTAACACATGTCAAATTACGGATCAACATATAATATTAACCAAGTAGGTGATTTATACACACTTGAGGATCACGGGTCAGCACCAGGACTAGGAAAATACGCTAGTGCAAAAGGTACATCAGTAAATAGCCCATTAAACTATAGGTTTTTAAAACTGTTTCGTGGATTTGATTCACAGTTTTTCTTCTTTATAAAAAATCAAGATAGAAAACCAATAATGTTACAAGGCGTTACGGTTAATGCATCTTTTATTGACAGGACAGATAGATCAACAGTTGTAAGTAAGAAAGCAATAATTACTGATTACGAAGCAGGTGGTATTAAAGTTGTATTAACAGTAGGTGAGAGTGCGTTATTCTCGCAAGGCTTGTACGATCTTGTGTTTAGTTACACAAACGACAAGGGATTAGTATTACCTCTATTTTGTGACTTAAATATGCGTCCTAACTTTACAGTAGAATGTTCAGAAGAAGGCGATGCATTACCACTAACTACACAAATAAATGACTCATTTACTTCTCAAGTAGTTGGATCAGATACATACTATTATAGCAGTGACTTAAAAGCAACAGGCTATTATAATAAACCAAATGGACTAATTACAATTGCAGTGTATGGAACAGGATATACTGGTAACTTTACAGTACAGGGTGCATTAAGCGAAAATCCCACTGAAGGTGACTGGTTTGATATTACACTTGGTTCTTATACACAAACATTCTTCCCATATAGTGGACATACTGGAATAGATCCATGGACATTCCGTACAAATGTAAACTTTATTAGAACAAAACACACATCTTCCGCAGGAACACTTGACAAAGTCGTAGTTAGAGTGTAATATATACACATGACTATAATGAATGAATACGTCAGAACTCTGGTTCCTAGCAATTGGCGAACAACTCCTAGTGGTTGGGTACATGGTAATTGTCCTATGTGTGTACGTAATGGGCAAGCAAGACCAGATACTAAAGGCAGAGGCGGGTTTCATTTCGATAGTGATAAATTTCAGTATAATTGTTTTAATTGTAATTTTAAAACTGGTTGGAGTCCACAGGGTAAGATTACACTAAGGCTAAAGCAACTATTAACTACATTAGGTGCCGATGAGGCAGATATACAACGTATACAACTTGAATTATTGCGTGAACAAGATGTAGCAACACTATTAATAAAAACTGAAAAGCGTAAAAAACTAGTTATTGATTGGGATGAAAAAGAACTACCAGAAGATGCTAAACCTTTTATGGAATTTACAGAACCAAATGAAGATTGGACAAATGCAGTAATGTACTTAACTGATCGTGGATTTGATATTACAGATGATAGGTTTATGTGGAGTCCAAGTAAACAACATGGCAGAGTTAGTAAACGTTTTATATTGCCATTTACATACAAAGGCAAAGTAGTAGGTTATACTGCAAGATGGGCAGGCAATAATATTCCTGACGGAATGCCTAAGTACTATAATCAGCAACCTAAAAAAGATTTTGTATATGGTTTAGATAGACAAACATCTGATAAAGAAATTGTTATTGTGAGCGAAGGACAACTTGATGCTATTGTAACAGACGGGTGTGCAATTGGTAGTAATAACATAAACGAAGATCAAGCAGATATATTACATAGTTTAAATAAACGTATTATAATATTACCAGATGCAGACGAAGCCGGAAAGTTAATGTGCAAGGCAGCAATAAAGCATGGTTGGAGCGTTGCGTTTCCCGAATGGAAAGATTGCAAAGATGCATCAGATAGCTTGACAAAATACGGAAGATTGTATACAATAAGTAGTATACTTAATAGTGCTGAAAGTAATAAAACAAAAATTGAATTAATGATGAGAAAGTATTGCAAATGAATGAACAGGTAAAAGAATATAACGTAGACTTACAACGATTGTTTGTAGAATTTTTAGCACAAGACAAGGATCTATTTGCTAGGGTTAACGGAATTATTGATCCGTTATACTTTGATAGAGAATTGAGAAAGGCAGTAGAATTTATACAAGAACATGCATCTGGTTATAGTGCATTACCTACATTAGAACAAATCAAAGCAACAACAAATATAGAATTACAAGAATTAAAAGATGTAGATGAGCGTCATCAAAATTGGTTTATTGATGAGTTTGAAACATTTTGTAAACACAAAGCATTAGAAGGTGCAATACTTGAAAGTGCTGATATGTTAGAAAAAGGACAATATGGTCCTGTAGAAAGAAGAATTAAAGAAGCAGTTCAAATTGGACTTGCTAAACACATGGGTACTGATTATTGGGAAGATCCAGCAGAGCGTATTGAACGAGTTCGTAATCAACGAGGTGGAACAAGTACTGGTTGGAAAGAAATTGATAGTAAATTATATGGTGGATTTAACAGAGGCGAACTAAACATATTTGCTGCACCATCGGGTGGTGGTAAAAGTTTGTTCTTGCAGAACTTAGCACTTAACTGGTCAATTGCAGGACTTAATGTTGTATACATTACATTAGAGCTTAGTGAAGAATTATCTAGTATGCGATTAGATAGTATGATTACTGGAATGAATACACGTGATGTGTTTAAGAACAAAGATGATGTAGATTTAAAAGTACGTATGCAAGGTAAAAAAGCAGGTAAATTACAAATTGTACAATTACCAAATGGTATTACTATTAATAGTGTTTCTAGTTATTTGCGTGAGTTTGAAGTTAAAAATGATATTAAAGTAGACGGCGTATTAATTGACTATTTAGATCTTATGATGCCAGCACAAAGCAAAGTTAGTCCAAGTGATTTATATATCAAAGACAAGTTTGTATCAGAAGAAATGCGTAATTTTGCAGTAGAACATGATATATTGTTTGCTACTGCATCACAGTTAAACAGGGCAGCAGTCGAAGAAGTAGAGTTTGATCATTCGCATATTGCAGGTGGTTTAAGTAAAGTACAAACAGCAGATAATGTAATTGGTATCTTTACAAGCCAAGCAATGCGTGAACGAGGGCGTTATCAAGTACAATTTATGAAAACACGTAGTAGTAGTGGTGTTGGACAAAAAGTAGACTTAAAATTTGATATAGCAGGCTTACGTATTGAAGATTTAGATGAAGATGAAGCAGGATCTACTATGAATCAACCTAGTGCTATGTTTGAAAAGATTAAAGCACAGAACAAAGTAACACATCAAGAGAAGAATATTGCAGAAAATAGTGTGGTAGAGAATACAATAGCAGGGCATGATAAACTTCGCGGTTTGCTAAAACGTAGTAATAGTTAGTAAAATAGATAAATACTATATAGGTAACTATACTGGAGATATAACACATGAAAAAACGTACTCGTAGCTTATTAGAGGAAATTAACTCTTTAGCACCAAAAAAAGATAAAACTGCTATTCTTGAAAGCAAAGGAAACAATGCTATTAGCAGTATTATTAATATTCTAGAGATGATCGACACTAACTACGACGATGATACCGCTCAGGATCTTACTAAACGTATCATGTTAAGTATCAAAAATAGGGACCCAGAACGTTTTAACCGAGGTGTTAAAAAGATCAGGGGTCCAAAATGAAAATAGATGATATTTTAGCAGGTACTAAAAAGCGTAAACCTAGAAACTTCAGAAACATTAGATTAAAAGGCAAAGGTTTATATACACCTACAGCACAAGACCTAAATGAAGATGCACGTATTCAACATTTAGAAGATCTTATCTTATGGGATGGTAGCAACGGTGCTAAAAAAGCCATCGCAACATTACATCAAGTAGAACAACAACCTAATACTGTTACTGTTAAATGGGACGGTTCACCTGCGGTTATATTTGGCCGCAACGAAAAGGGTGAATTTGTATTAACAGATAAAAGTGGATTTAGTGCAAAAGGTTATGACGGTAAAGTTACTAGTGCAGATGATTTAGAAGGCATGTTAAAAAATCGTCCTGGATATGCTAAGAACCCACAAGATTATGGTGAGTTTGCTGGCAAAATGAAAAGCATTTGGCCTAAAGTAGAAGCAACAGTACCAGCAGATTTTAGAGGATACGCACATGGAGATTTACTATGGTTTACAACGCCACAAGTAGAAGATAACAAATATGTATTCACTCCAAACACTACAACATATAAAGTAAAAGTAGATAGTGACGTAGGTAAAAAAATTGCAGAAAGCGATGTTGGTGTAGTTGTACATATGGCAATTGGACTAGACGGCGAAAAAAGTAATATTGATATGACACAGTTTCAAGGTGGACCAACATTTATTATGCCACCAGTAATGGTACAAAAATCACCAGGTATAGATGTTCCTGCAATAGACGAATTAGATGCGTTTGTAGGCAAACATGCAGGTGCAATTGATAAGTTATTCAATGTACCACCAGAATTAAAAATGGCCGACTTTGGCAAAATACTTTATGCATATATTAATGCAACAGTAAAAACAGGCGGCTTAGATAAATTAGGTTCAGACTTTATGAAATGGTTAGATGGTAGTAAACTATCAGCACCTAAAAAACAACGTCTGGGCGAGTATATAAATAGTAATATAGATGGGTTTAATGCAACGTTTAATTTCATTAGAGGAATTATGAAAGTTAAGAATATGGTTATTACTGCATTAGATTCACAAGACGCAGATGTTGAATCATACACAAGTGGCGAACGAGGCGGCGAAGGATATGTAGTAGACAAAGATGTTAAATTGGTAAATAGAGCAGGCTTTACAGCGGCTAACATGGCAAAGGAAAGATAAATGTATAGTAAGCAATGTAAATTACATTTAGAAGAAGTTAACATGACACGTTGGCAACACTTTAAACATGCAATGGGTATTGCATGGAGATTAAAGAAGGCAATGCTTGCAGTGTTTATACATGCATTTGCTCCTAGATGGTTTAAGACTTATGCAAGTAACACATGCGATATGATAGCAAAAGAGAATATATAATGAGCGAAGAAAAATATACATTAAAACAGTATGCAGCCATGGAAGGCGGACATACATTAGGTGACGAAAATAATGGTTTAGAGTTTATTCAATCTCTAGGCGAAGCTCGTATGTTTAAAACAAGACAACAACTTAGTAAAGAAGGTGCTAGAGGATTAACTGATCATCTGTTTGTAGGTCTTATGAGTTTATATGCTATGTCAAATGATTATAAGTATGCACCAGTGGCTAAAGAGTATGCACGTAAAACAGGAATGTATGGTGGGTTTAGTAGACCTAGTCCAAGTGGCACAGATGTTTACCAAACATTACACGCTCTTTTAAAACCAGAAGGGTTTACAAATACAGAAGCAGATAAATTACTATTCAATAAAGTGCAAATAAGTCAGCCTAAGATAAGACAATTTTTAAAACAACTTCAATCAGGAAATATGACAGCCGGTCAAGCACAAGCATTTTTTTATAAACTTGAAGGACAATTAGCTATACAAGATCCAAAATTAAGAGCAGCCAGAAGATTAGTAGGTGACTGGACTAAGTTAACTACACAACAACAACAATTGGCGGCTACACAATTAAATAAACATTATAGAATAAATGCTAGACGAAGTGACTTAATGATTCCATTTAAAAAGTATTCCGAAGAACATGGTTTAAACTTAAAAGATGGCGAAAAGCAAAGTATTGGAAAACGTATTATGCGTGGTGCGGCAGCTTTTGCGGCAGGTTATACTGCTGGTAAATTGACTGGCATGGACCAAGAGTAATGGGAACAAGTAGACCTGTAGAGGTCTTAACGGGTTCAACAGATTTTTATACAGTGTATACACTGATAGATATAACAGACACGGGTGTAGTCAGTCCTAAGGGTAACTCTAAAGGATTTTTTCAAGCCCAAAATTTAAATACTTTTATTCAAAGTATAAGTTTAAGATCTCAACCTGTATTAAGCAGTGTTGAAAAGTTAGACGCAGAAGATTTAGCTGATCATCAATTTGGTAGTAATTTTACCGGATTACATGATGTTTGGGTATTAAAATTTGCTAGTGAAACAGCAGATGCTTGGAATAAAGAGAATAATAGTGTTTATATGTTAGATGAGGATTTTAATGCAACGCCAGTTCATGGAACTTTAGATGAAACGGCAATTATTAATCCTGAAATTATAGATACAAAGACAGTGAGTAAAAACACATACTTTAAATATAGAGAAAACATATAAATACAATAAGTGCAAGGATGTACTTTAATTAAATCAGCTCTATTAAGACGCTGCTAAAGATTGTGAGAACAAAATATGGCAATGAATCAGTCAAGACTTGAGCGTGAAAATCTAGAGGCACATGTAGATTTATGTGCGGAGAGATATCGCGTGTTAGAAGAAAAATTAAACAGACTCGAGGCTAAAGTAGACTCGTTACAGATGCCA
>Ga0206682_10000028_pt1 | contig 121658 bp, 124 predicted proteins | sample M240m12015metaG_FD_155444 | JGI IMG/M metagenome (GOLD analysis project Ga0206682, IMG submission 155444) | Ammonia-oxidizing marine archaeal communities from Monterey Bay, California, United States - M2 40m 12015 | ecosystem: Environmental > Aquatic > Marine > Intertidal zone | place: USA... | reverse complement strand
TTTCTAGAACTGTGTCTGGTGGCATTGATCCGATTCGATTTCGGACAGTTCTTTCAATATATGTAGCGAATGATTAATAAAAAACTAAAACTTATATCGATTGCGTTAAATTATTTTTAAACATACCACCATGAAATATTTTCAAAATTTTCTTTTGAAAATGTTCCCGGTATAAAGGTTTCTCTATCTTCGTCGTCGAATAGTATAGTGATTTCTAGCTTTGTTTTCGATTTCGTTTTCACTTTTTTGATGCGCTCGATAATACCTTCGTATTTCTCAACGCCATCTTCATATTCGGAGCTTCTGCCTTTATAAACCATACAGCATCTATCGCCAACTTTGGGCTCATGCCACTTTTTCTTTGATTTTTTGGCGGCCAGTCTGAGTTCTAAATCGCTTTTAGGCGTTTTTTGAACAGGTCTATTGCAAGTTATTTGACCGTCCGCTGTTTTACTTTCGCCCTCTTGTTGTGTTTTTTTCCAGTCAAGGAGTTTAGAAATGCAAGTTTTTGTTTGAGCTCCTGATGATATTTTTATTCCTCGTAGTTTACATTCTTGTCTAAGTTTCAGGACAGAAGCATTGCGAAGTTTAATAGGGCCAACATGTTTGAGATCATGTGGCCAATCATCTTGTTCTGATGGAGCCTCTGCGGGCACTGCTTTCTTTTTAGGGACGGTTGATTTTGCATTTGATTGTTTTGCTAAACACTTTATTAATAATTTCACGGCGATATTTGTAAAAATATGGCGCGGGGCGTAAGCATTATGTATAGACAATTTAGAGTCGGCTATATCTTCGTCGCCGAACCAACACGGTTCTTCTACGTCTTCAATCATGGCTTTGAATATAATGCCGTTTTTTTCTACCCAAACGACCATTAATTGTTTCTTTTGGGCAGAATTATCGTATTTGTATACAATCCTATCTGCCCCCCAAATTATAGGAAGTTCACTTATCACAACATCGCTACTGGTTTTATTAGATAATTCTGGAATTTTATTTACTTTGCGAAAGATAATGTCGTCCCAATGCCAATGCAATACGTTTGAAAGCGAATGATATTTTAGAATAGGTTGAAACGGCTTAATACCGCCTCTTCCACACGTACCGCCCCCAGAAGTTTCACTTCGCCAACGAATGGTATTCAAATTAACTGACCGCAACTCTCTATTTTTAATGAGCACGTGCATGAACAAATCCTCGCCAGCTTGATAAGCTGGAATGATAGGGGCTTCAATATGATAATCGTCGCTGGAGTGAAACACACTATTCATTTTATGAAGATCGATGGCCCACACGACGTTTGACTTTGGATTTCTACTCAGTGGGAAATCTCGTGTTGTAATTGTACTTGTCATACAGACAATGGCAGCATCCATAATTTCACAAGTTTTCGTCATATACATAAATACAGCGGCATGTGGTAAATACCACCGTGTATTGCCAAGATACATCATATTATGCCCTTGTTCGTCAAAAAGTGTAGTTCTGAAGCGATATTGATCGTTTTTACTATTGCCACTTGTTTCGTTAAAATGTTTAAATTTTTTACTTGTGGGTTTGAAGCGTGCATTACTTCTAAAATTTGGGACTTGATGTCCAAAGGGTGCTACTTGATCGTCCATAATAATACATTTTCTCTGTGAATCTGGAGTTTTCCACAACGTATGGAGCCAGTTGGAGACTCTCCAGCAATAGTACTTTGAATCGCCAGCTGAATAACCTTTAGTATTTGCAACGCCGGTTAAATCTGGTATTGGAGTCCTATCAGGCAAAGACACGAAATATGTATTCGGCGACGCGTATCTTTGTACATATTCTGCACGTTCGTTTTCTCTCACAATAATAATAGTCAACCAATTTTCTAATTGACCCATTGCGTTATGTCCTTCAAAATAAACACAGTGAAAGTCTGCCGGGCCATCTCGAAGAATAGATGGGATACATATTGGAGGACAATCTAAATTCTGAAAATTTTTCTTTTTTAATAGTCTAGAGTCAATGCCAAGGGTTTCACGGACAGTTGTTGAACCATATTGACTTGGAATTTGTTTTTTTTTAAACGATACGTTTATTTGAGACATGTCTGGACTTTTGAAGAAAAGATGTCTTATATCTGATTCGTCATCGTTTATTTTTTGGAATTGATATTCTCTTTCAAATGCAGAGCGCATCTCTCTATAATCGTTATAGTTTAATTCGTACATATATTTGTTGTTTTCGTGAACTTCTTCAACCATTTGCGCGAACGCTCTCTCAGAACATCGCGTTCCTGAAGAGCAACCTTGGTCACGGAGTTCCACATAGCGCAAGAAATCCAATTTATAATGGTTCATTGAAAATTTTTTAGCATTTTTTATACTAAATGTGTTTATTTGACAATCTGTTCCAGCGGATCTTGTCCAGTGTGTCGAGAATTCATTCGACATATCTAATGTTGGAAATTCCATGAATTTCATTCCAACTTTACGAAGATCTTTTTTTAATTGTTTCTTTTCTGCCACAAATACAGGGAGGTTATCTTGAGAAATATCTCCAAACCCACCACATAGTTTTCCATTTATGGTTTTATTAGTATTGTTTTCATTTCCATCTCGCATGGAAGCGTAATCAACTTTCGATAATAAAACGGAATAATCCAGATTTCTTTCTAATAAGACCATTTTTTTGCGCTCTATTTCGGTCACTGGTGCAAAGTCGCTCATATTTCTATACGACTCGTAGTCGCCTCGAATGTGCGGTGTTCGGAGCGCTGCTTTGTGTAAAGGACACGCGATGGAGTTCATCAATGGTTCATTCCCCAAGAGATTATTTTCCAATATAGATTTTTCAGAGTCGTTAAATTTTGGTTCTGTCCGAAGGAAGTTGTAGGGCTTAACAAATGAATGAAACATGTATATTTAGACTAACGTCTTATATATGTTTATTCTACAATTTTTTAAATTAGATCATTTAGTCTGTTTTGTTGGAAGATCATCGACTTTGTTGTTCATATAAATTATATGACGGCAACATATTTGCGCAAACGCGTTTTGACATGTGTTTGCGTACAAAACATGTTTGACATGTACGCAAACATTTTGGTGTACGCTATTTGTTTTTATAGTTATAGCTTATGAATGGTTTTGCAACAAAAACGTCTGGAGGCCAACAAAGTCGACGATTGTAAATGTTTTGCGCATGACAAAAAAACAAAATGTTTTTGTCGCGGTAGTTTGCGCAAAACGATGCAGAAACTACCGCGACGTATTTGTTGAAAGATCATCGACTTTGTTGTTCATATAAATTATATGACGGCAACATATTTGCGCAAACGCGTTTTGACATGTGTTTGCGTACAAAACATGTTTGCGTACATTGCAAACGTTTTGGTGGACGCTATTTGTTTTTAGAGTTATAGCTTAGGACTGAATTTTCAACAAAAACGTCTGAAGGCCAACAAAGTCGATGATTGTAAATGTTTTGCGCATGTCAAAAAAACAAAATGTTTGCGCGACAAAAAAAAACAAAATGTTTGCGCGACAATCCATTTTGCGCAAAACGATGCAGAAACTACCGCGACGTATTTGTTGAAAGATCATCGACTTTGTTGACCATATAAATTATATGCCGCGGTAGGATGTTTGTCCAATACGCGTGCAATCGACGCATACGCACAAACATTTTGTACACCCTGGCCATGTACGCATATATATTTTAGAGTTATAGCTTAGGAATGGATTCGCAACAATATCGTCTGGAGGCCAACATAATCGATGATTGTGGATATGGGATCCAACAAGTGGTACCTCGTTATGTCACCGTTGGCTTTACACTATAAATGTGTTGATTATTTTTTATATATATGTTCACACAATGGGTACAAGATTATGCAGATTATGCAGATTGGAGACTTACGGATGTGCAACGCGTGTTAAAATTTTTAGACAGATATCCCGACGAAGCTCCCGGGGTTATAATTCCTTATATATTCAAACATTACCCCGATGCTTTGTCAGATAATAATGTTTTTCAGCGGCTAATCGCTAGGATCGACGGACTTGACGACGTGGAAGAATTGTATCGTTCTTTGTCCGACGAACTTCTTAAAGAACAAGTTATTATTAGCCTGTTGTCTTTGGGGGCTCCTCTTCTCTTTTGGAAGTATTTTAATCCTTCTGGTGCTGGAGTTCATCACGAGCATGTCCGCGAACTCTATACAGCATTGGCGCCAAAACAGCGGAAGACATATGCCGTTGCAGCGTTGACTTTGGACGGGTATCTGTTACAGTATTTGACGCCAAAACAGAGAACACTCAAACTTTGCATACTTGCAGTGCATAATGAGGGATATGCACTGGGATACGTTCCAAAAAAGAAAAGAACTGACGATATAGTCAAAGCGGCCGTATCGCGGGCAGCAAGCGCAATGGAATATGCCTCCAAAGAGCAACGTGTCAAGTTTATAGAATTGGCAGTCATGGGTTCTGGAAAAATGGGCCTTCATCGCATTGGCGGCTTTTCTGAGAATGATTGGAAGAGCCCATGGGCAGAGGAAGTGTTTGAAGCTATCGGCGTAGACCGTAAGGAAGAACTTTTCAAGCTATGGAAGGTTCAGCGTGACAACGATATAGATGATTGGCACAATGATTTTAACAGTAGATAGTATTTTTTACCATATATAAACACCTTGATTTTTGTTAATTCCATATAATGTTTCGTCAATTGATACAAAGTAAAGAAATGGTTGATGAGGAGGATCCTAGATTGGAAGATGAACATTTCTCAGGGTTGCGGCAAAAAAAAGAAGAAGAAGACCTACAAAGAGCAGCGGCAAACCGGTACCAACGTCTAAAAAAAGAACTGGAAAGTCTAATAGTTCTGCTTAAAGGTGACAATGGGGTCAAAAAAAATGAATCAATTAAAAAATATATTGACCGTATAGAAATGGATGCATATGCTACTACTGCTGCTACTGGTTTGGACACGAAGACTTTGCTCGCTGAAAGTAACTTGTTTCAACGACTCGAAAAAATCAAAAGTATTTTGGAAGAATATTTTAGTGTTCCAACAACACCATATGAGAGTACAGGACTCGAAAAATTTATAAATAAATATCCCTGTAATTTTTCGGATGGTCGTCCTTGGCTTACAACAAAAAAATGGGACTTTGTGTGTACACAGAAAGGGGGTATATCATCAAGCTACATCGAAAAATATATCGTACGGGTATATGATTTTTTTGATTACTTAAAGCTCCTCGAGGAGGATTCGGGAAATGAACACGAGGAGTATGAACACGAGGAGAAACGAGATAGAGACCATGGCTATGGCGGAGGGGATAGATATGGTGACTAGTGAAGGCAAAAGGTTAGCATCGTGTCACCTATGCCTACATTGACGAACAAATTTGCGCATGACATCTGAAACATATCGTGCAAAACATCCTACCGCGACGTATTTGTTGAAAGATCATCGACTTTGTTGTCCATATAAATTATATGGCGCGGTAGGATGTTTTGTGGTTGTACGCAAAACATCCTACCGCGGTTTGTCATCAAATATTTGCCAAAGAAAGACATAATTTTTTTGTAGTTATAGATTATGAATGGATTTTCAACAAAAACGTCTGGAGGCCAACATAGTCGATGATTGTGGATATGGGATCCCAACAAGGGGTACCTCGTTATGTCACTGCAGAAAGGGAGTCGGTTCATCGAGATGATTTCGGGTGATTGTCATGACTAAAAATTTAGTAATCCTCGACTAAAATTTTAGTGATCGAAAAATATTTAGTGATCGAACTCCAAGTTTATTTATATTACTGGATCATGCCTTTCGGTGGTCCCACAAAAACAATCGTGAATGCCCATATTGGACACGAAGTCATCCCTATATGCGCTACTAGAGAGTGCCATAACGTTCTAGTGCTCGATACGGCTGATTTGGGAAGTGCTAAAGCGTTTTACGCCGCGGGCATCCCCAAGAAAAATATTTTCGTGTTCGGTATTGATCCGGGCCTTGAGAAAGCCGCTAAAAAATTTGGTGTCCATTGTGAGCCGGGTATATCGGCTCATGTCCTCGAAAAACTCAAGAATGTCAGATTCTGTGTTATTTACCTGGACTATTGCGGCACACCCACCGGAAATGCTTCGTTTAGCCCCGAGGAGGACATAAACCGGGGGAGCACGATGATTATTCAGGGTGGTGCTATCTATTGCACGTTTAGTAAGCGGACGACCAATTATCTTCAAAAAATAAAACAATTGTGTCCTCCAAATCATCATATGGAATGTGTTTTTGAGTATTGTGACACTTCTCCCATGCTTTTGGTGGCATATAGTTCGCGCAAACTTCCGTATGTCGGTCCTCCTATAGGGACCATAGTGAAGGTTCCAAAGCCAACAGGTGGTCATTGGCATGGGGTTGTTGAAAAAATTCTCCTGGATAATTATTGTAAGCTTTCCGAGGTGAAAAGGAAAAGAAAGAAATGGGTCAAAACGAACAAAAATGAAAACTGGGCAGAACCATTTGACATCATCCGTATCGTTACATTGCCCAACCCTAAGAAGAAGCCACCGAAGAAGAAAAGAGCAGCGAATACTGTCGTCTCTGGCAGTGCTCCCGTCCCTGTCAGTGCCTCCACTGTAGGGGCAGAGACGGCCGCGACCCAAGTTGGGGCATTTTTCGACGAACTCATCGCGATGGAACCCCGATTCAAAGCCCCGCTTATAAATGCCCAAAAGAAATGTCAAAAACATCATATCGAAGATTTATATATACTCAAGAAAATCACAGAGGATGACTGGAATCAACTCATTTTGAAAATAGGTGTCCGCCAATACGTCCGCGAAATGGTCAAAAACTTTGATATTCAATCTTCTACCCATGAAACAGACAAGCTTGACATCTCGTCCTTGTCCAGAGTCATCCGATTTCGCTTCATGGGAAATGATATGAAGGAAATTCTTCAACGTAAGGCTGAGGACATGGCATATATGCAAAACATATGAAGAGTGTCGATTGTCCCAATAATGATTTAACTGTTATTAATGGATATAAATAGCCCGCTGACTTTTGTATGTCGAATGCCTTGTATCTGGTTTCGTTCGCCAAAGAAAGTCGTCCAAGTTTCTCCTAAAAGAGTACGGCCAAGACGTCCACAACGCGTGTTGACTATACGGCCACCACCCAATAAAAAATCGTAGATCTAAAATATATAAATATTAAAATACAGGTATAAATATCATTCTACCAATTTAAAATGGAGGTTCTTCAAAGTATTTCGCCGGATGTACTTTTAGCTGTTTTCGGTTGGTCGCCGGAGAACATTGAGACAGCTGTGACACTCTTTAATTCTATTGACATTCGTCAATCTCGTACAATTCCAGACACGTCAAGGTACCCATTTGAAAAAATGTTCTTTGACGTGTCCGAATATTTATTTCATCATACTCGAGAGTTAAGGTATCGTTTGGAGCATATAGATAGTATACCCGAGGGGTCAGTGCAATATACTCGTAATGTGATCTATAAGGCTCCGGCGGCTAGCGCGTCTGGATCATCGGCAGAAATAGATTTATCTATATTTTTCAATGGTATTCGCGGTGTGATTAAGCATTTAATCGACGAAAGGCCTGTAGACGAGTTGATTAAAAAGGGTGACGGCAAATATACGCCGAATATTCCAAGGTTGGAGGTCATGAGACGCAAACAAAAGTATGGCAAGTTGTTATTTTTTACCCAGTCTATATATGAGCTTGTGATCCAAGTGTATATTTCTATGCGTGTTATTGCCCAAAAAAGAAAATATGCTGGTCTTATGGTACCTAGGATCTATTGGGTGCGCCGAACCCGTGCAAATACGTTGGACGCATTTATGCAGCGTGCCCCTGGTATATTTTTGGCGTCTTATCGTGGCAACATATTATTGGCATTGGCGCACGTTATGAAGCATTTATGGACTTTGCAGTTGGAGGAGCAATTTATGCATCGCGATTTCCATGCTGGTAACGTGTCATTTGCTCAAGATACTTTGGAAGTGGGTATCATTGATTTTGGCATGGCATGTGTCAATCCTGGACGCGCGTCAGTCGCCTGGCAATCCAATTCCGCAGACTTCTATCATATAAATGATGGGGCTATGGCTGCTGTCTGTACGAACAGATCAATGGACGTCATGTGTCTCGTAGCCAGTCTTGAATTTTCTAAAAGGAACGATGTTTTGACAGCAGAATATCAAAATATGTTGACTACATTTGAAAGGATTTTAATGTCGGCGCCCAGACATAAACGCGCTCCTTTTGAAGATCGTAACAGTAGATTTTTTACAATTATGCGTGGCCGATGGTATATTGGCAATCGTATTGGCAGCAAGTCCCAACAGCATTTTTGGACGTACAATATGATTGAATTCCCTTGTGTGAATTGGTACCCCGAAAATTTTTTGGGTCGTTTGTTACGATATTTACCCATAAAAGATTGGTTTCCCATTCGCAATAACATTTCCGAGAAATTCGACCGTATTATGCCAAATGATGTGTATCTGAAAAGGAAAGGGCAATCGGTCGTGATGCGGTTGATCAAATTAGGGGGCCAAAAGGTGTATGTCATGCTTCAGAAAGGACAAAATAAAAAACTAAAGATGATGTCCTTGAAAAGTTTTGAGGACTTAAGCGGGCACGAAGTTTCTATCAAATATCACAAACTTATATTTTAGATGTGTGCATACAATGATGGGTCGTATAATTTCTGTTCTAATAGCCTTTGGCCGGAAATTCGGGCAGATATAATGTTTTTCATATCACTGGACAGTTGGGAGACAGCCCCCTCGTCTGTCGCGGCAGTTGCAAATCGTTTTATGGTTCTAGTAAACATTCTATATCTGTCTTTCTTTTTGAGTGCGAGCAATTTTAGGAAAACTTCATAGGCTGATTCTTCGTTTGTTCTTTTGCGTTTGGATCTGTGCATGGTTTTAGCAGATTCGGTGATGAGACGATCGAAACGTATATGCAATGGTTGTCTGCACATGGCACAACTTGATTCGCCATTATCAGAGTTCCTAAGCTGTGCACAAACACAATCAAAGCAACCCACATGTGTTTGGTAGCACATAACAACTGGATTTTTCACAGTCTCTAAACAGAAACAACATTTGTACAAATCTGTAGTCATTTTTAAACGAGTAGTAATATATAAATAACGTTTCTTTTTTGTATAATATGGGATTTATTTGGTCTGCACCTGCATCTCCTTTAAAAGAATCTTTACTGAATACGGAACCCTCTTTCATTCTACGTACTGGCGATATTTTGCTTGCCTATGCGTCTGAGTTTGAAATCGCGCTCGATAGTGAGTTGTGGGCGCATGTAGGTATCGTTGTTTATTCAAACCATGAATTGCAAGTTTTTTCGAATGGAGAGTTTGTGGATGTTCAAGATTGGATCTATCGACATGAGGAAGTCATTGTTCGTCATTGTGAAGCCATTCGTCCTGCTGGATTCGATACTGCCGTCTTAAATGCCTGTTCAAGAACAGCCGACATACTTCTTCGAGGAGAAATTGAACTGCATTATCGCGAAGGTTATTGCATTGGCACTGTCCTCGGGATATTGGGACTTGCATCATTGGACGAATTGGCCTTGGGACGCTTACGACCCCACCATTTCTCTCACAATACACCCTTTAGGCGCTTACATTTGCCGGAATATTCCGAACATTGGTCTATTTAAGATTGACCATCGAGAGCCGCCAATCTTTCCGAAAGTTTGGCGATGGTTTCTTCGAGAGAGGCGACTCTGGCAATAAGAACTTCTTGTTCTCTGTGAAGTTCCTGAATAGCCCCGTGATGAAGAGTGAAGATACGCTGTTTGTCGATATGAAGGAAATCGTGTATCTGTTTTGATCGAATCAAGATTCTATCTGCCTTATCGTCTCCTTCTTTACATTCGATACATTCCAAAACAACCGTGTCTGTAGTAACATCCGTCACTGAAAATTGTCGCATTGGTCCAGATTCGTCATCGATATGTAACATGACTTCAATGACGTCACCGGGCACTAGTTTTTCATCTCCCTGTATAGTATGAATGATAACCTTGTTATCTTTAAATGAAATAACCGAATAAACGTCATCGATATAAGGAATAAATTCTGTACCCTCTCGACAAGCTTCTGGGAATGTTTCGTTCACTTCTTGAGCAATGAAGCCCGTAACATTCCCAAATCCGCGTTTTAGTTTGTCTTTGTATTGATAGTTGCGAGCTGGTATTTGAAGAACTTTTTGTAAAGAACTTATATCGCTTAGATCGACGATGTTTGTTTTAATTCTTCTGTCGGATTGGCCATACATCCCGTATTCAACCGCAATATAACCGCGGAATTCCGCGGTGACCTCTTTAGCTGCCCTCGAACCATATATGTATACATAATCGTAGTCGCTTCCATGATAGAATTTTTTGCCCCCCCAGGCGTCTCCGGCGTGGTATGACCAAATTGATTTATATCCAGACGCAGAGGTGGTTCCCCAGTACCCAGTCACTTTTAAGCCGCCTTGTAATTCAGTTTTACCATCGACTTCTAGCCTATGATGAATCCAAACGTTTTGGTCCAGATTAACTCTCCAACCAGAATTCCAAGATGGATTGCCGGCGCTAATATAATCGGCCTTGACGCGTCCCATAGTAAAATGACCACTATTTTGCAAAGTCGCCGGGGTTACCGCATTTGTCGCAATCTTCGCAGTGGACACTGCCCCATTCTTAATTTTGGCAGAACTGACAGCGTTTGAGCCGATTGACGATTCGGTCACTGCCCCATTCTTAATACATGCGGAATTGACTTGGCCCACACCGATGGACGCTGTTGTCACTGCACCCGGGGCAATATTATTCGCACTAATTATATTAGATCCCGCCACACTCCCTGTAACCGTCAAGCCTGATGTAACGATATCCTTCGCAATGATATCGTGACTAGGCATATTAATATCGCCTCCAAGCTGCATACTCGATGACGACAAAATATCATAATTTTCATTGGCGGCAATTGCAGCATTGACCCAAATGTCAATCGTACCATCTGTGACAGAACAACCCGAACTTGATTTTAAAACGTGTTTAAGGTTATTTTTACACCCATGATGATAATCCGTAAGATGTATATCCCCGTCAGAAGTTTTAACAGTTGGACATGGTGTATAACAATAACTCTCTGCCATCTCGTTATCATCGTTGGCAGAAGCAGCACAACCAGGTACGTTTGAGTGCTTATAATTGCGTCGCCAGCATTTTTTACCTGCCGCGCATCCAACAACTACACCATTTGCTGAGATCGAGCAACCACTTGGTCCACCCTCACATTCACCACATATGTTACTAGCGGTACAATCTTTAATCGTTAGGGGCTTTTGAGCGCCAAAATCAAATGAAACGAGAGTGTTCTTGCAGCGGTTTATCGGCTTTCCATTTTCGCCAGATGAAACTATAGGACATGGTTCATAACAATAGTTCGTGTCCACCTGGTCGCCCCCGCCACCCATTTCACAGCCGAGCACATTTGAATGTGTATATTTGCGTTTCCAACATTTCAGAGTGCCCGAACAATCTGAGTCGGAAGTACAATGTCCTTCACATTGGCCACATTGGCCCGTCCCACAATTATCACGCTTTGTTAATTGAATAGAAAAAACTCTAGTGGAAAACAATAATAACAATAGAAATATCATTTTATTCTTTAATGTTAGAGAACTTAAATACGATCAAACTTTTGTTTCTGTGGATTAAGTTTGACCGATATTGAACTACAGAGTTGATTGCTATAAACACGACGAAGACACGCCGAGCCCGCGAATATGCTCACAAATTTTTTCTTCCAGGAAATTTCGAGGATGACGAGAACGCCAAAATTCAAAACGTTCGTCTTTATGAATTTTAGTCAAACGCGCGGCCGCAATTCGCACGACATTCAAGTCAGAACTGGTCAAAAATTGAAGGAAATTGCATTCGGAAACATCAGCACCAATCAAGAAAATATAATCTTCTGTCACCGTCTTGTCTGCTAATGCGCTTTTCACATAGAAAGGTGTTGTCAGAGGAACAAACCTTGTCGTTACAGAAGAGACAATATTCTCAGACTTTATTCGATTCACTAGACGCCCCCATGTCCAACGATCGCCAGAAAGAAGGTTCATGTCCACAATAGCATCCGATTCGCGCTGAAAGAATTGACAGTCAATTGTCAAATAATGAACGCCTTCCACAAATTCCAAACAATATCTCCAATCAGAAGCCCGCAAAGAAATATGCACATTTTCTTCTGACAATTTCGCAAACAATTCGGCGCGCAATTGGGCACAAGTAGTGCCAGTCAGCGTGAAATTCGAAAATGGCCAGTATGCCGGCACTGGAGGAGGAGATTCTGACGTTGAAACATATGAAAGCAAGTCAAAGCCAGCCCAACCATAACGATCACGAATCGCCCTACAAAATTTAGTACAACGCCATTTTGCAGAATCTCGCGCAGGAAAACCCAACGTCTCCAATTGTTCAGGATCCAATGAACCCAAAAATCTCTCAAAACGACCAGAATACATTTTCCGAGTGAATCCGCGGTTCCAAACTTGGATATCGTCGTTGTCTGTACGTTTAAACATGAGGTTGAGTGTATAGCGAACTTGACCAGGAAGAACAGGTGTGCCTCTATGCCAAGTATTTAGTCGATACATTAAGACATCACCTTTACTAAATTTTGGTCTTAATTCTCTTGCATAACAACTTTGGCGAATTTTCCGCGCGACTGGATCCATCAACTTTTCGGCGGATTTTCTATCATTCTTAAATGGAATGCCCGCGATGCCCGGCATATGTACATAGGGCCATTGATACACAGGATCCATTTCACCTCGCCTAGGTACCACCGCCGTACCACCGCCAGTCATCTCCGTATCCGAAAAATACACAATCATTGACACCGCTTGCAAAGGCTCCCCGGGCAAAGGCATGCCATAACAATTATTCCCATAATCCATATGCATTCTTTGATCGCTATTTGACTGCTCTCCATCTGAAGGGACACCGTACTTTGCCCAAGCAATACTCTGAACCAAACGGATATGTTTTGTCCCCAATAATTCGCGGGCTTTTGCCAATAACATTGGATGCAAGCTTATCTGGTCGAGGGCCGGACTACAAGGGAATTCGCCTTTGCCGTTGGAACCGAAATCTTGCACTGGACACGCCACATCGCTCGGAAACAACTCTTTCATCTCGGCAGCGGCTTCAGAGACATCGGGCAAATGAAATATAGTAAAATATTCTGTTTCCATTTTTTACCAAATGTTTCGTTAAGTACTAAAAATTTGGCCTTTCATTCACCAAAAATTTGGCCTTTCATTCACCAAAAATTTGGCCTTTCATTCACTAAAATTTTGGCCAGACTGATTACTAAAATTTTGGTCTTTCATTGTTGTGACTAAAATTTTGGTCATTGATTCTTCAGAGTCCTGAACATTGATTTACCAAAATTTTGGTCTTTCATTCACTAAAAATTTGGCCAGACTGATTTACCAAAATTTTGGTCTTTCATTTGCCAAAATTTTGGCCAGACTGATTACTAAAATTTTGGTCTTTCATTTGCCAAAATTTTGGCCAGACTGATTACTAAAATTTTGGTCTTTCATTTGCCAAAATTTTGGCCAGACTGATTCACCAAAAATTTGGCCTTTCATTCACTAAAAATTTGGCCAGACTGATTTACCAAAATTTTGGTCTTTCATTTGCCAAAATTTTGGCCAGACTGATTCACCAAAAATTTGGCCTTTCATTGTTGTGACTAAAATTTTGGCCCGACTCAGAGATATTACTAAAATTTTGGTCTTTCATTTGCCAAAGGTCGCGCTTTCATTTGCTAAAAATTTGGCCAGACATTGACCATGGAGTGCAAATGCCCATTGTGTAAAAGATCCTACAAGAAAAGGCCTAAATGTGGCCTAGAGCTATTCCACTCCGAAAACGAGTGCGCAATATGTCTAGAAACTCCCGGTAAGATGATTGCGCTACCTTGTGGCCATCAATTCTGCGAGGAAGACCTTAAAAAACTGGGAATTTATGTTGCTGATAAAAAGAAAAAGAAAAAGAAAAAAAGTAAAAAGAGAAAACGCTCTGGTCCGGAACCGCGTCGCCGCCCTGGTCCAGTTATCTCCCTACAACCTGAGAGCGGCAACCGGTGTGGTTTTTGCGGACATCTAGGCCACACTATTCGCACCTGTGATGCCCACAAAGATAAGTGCGGATGTGACGACTATAAATCATTTGTCCATATTGACATTCAACGTGGTCAGCCAAGATGTACGACTTGCAGGCGGTATGGCCACGATGCAGCGTTTTGCTCTGTAGTCGTACTGGTGTAATGAGTATAAAAGTGCTAGGACCATAAACAAAGATGTCCGAAAAGATCCAAGAACAGCTCCAAGAACAATTTCACCGAGCCTTTTATGACGTGATAAAAGAATCTATAGTAAATAAAAACCATGAACATATTATTCGCTTGTACACAGAAATACGCGATCGTTTGGCCAATATGCTAAAGCCAAACGGCCCTACACACAAAAGACTGATGGACGACTTTGACGTCCCATTCTTTGAACAAAGATTGTGCCACGATGCTTTTGACGGCAATTCGATGGCGTCTCTCGTGCAAACGACCTTTGCTTGGATCCATAACATGCAAATGCCTTTGAGAGATTCGGCTACGGAAGCGGCCAAGGCCAGAGTCTTGTCTTCGGGGACAACGATGTTAGAAGTGGTCCCAGCATACATAAAAGAGGCGCACGGATGCATCGACATTATGGTAAATGATATGAAAGAGTTTCACGACAATCGTGAACATCCAGTGGTGCAAGAAATGTTGAGACGAGCCGTAGCTTCTAAAAAGTAATATAGTCCACGAAGAAAATAAGTAGATATAAAAGCATGATATTTTATGTGAATGTCCTATGATGATTTCTTAAGATTTAAAGGCGATGATATTGTAAAGGCTTCTCGTGAGGAAGCGTGCCAATATTTGTACAGGCATGGTCGATATACGTGTTGGACCGATTGGTTCTGGAAAGAGCCTGAACGAGATGCTTATTGGAAAGCCATATATTGGTCTGAACGCGGCGCGGATGACTCTCGAACCTTGCACGAACGATGTTCTGCCATTCGTCAAGCTAATAAAGAATGGAAACGTTTTCAGAAATTTGTCTCTCCTGTGGCAAGCCTAGAGCCGACTGTTCCACCATTGCCCGAATAGCCCTATAAGTAGACTCGCCGTATATAAAAATGGCAACTGTGTATCAGGTCAACCGGCAAGTGGTTTCGACAAAGCCCGTGATTGGGGTTAAAACATGGCTAGTGTGTTTTTTCACGGGATTCTGGCCCATATTATTGTGTCCTATCGATTATCCTGAGGATGCGGTGACTGTAGTAAAGTCGGTATCGGTGGTAGCGCCTGTCAAGGAAATGGATGCCACGGTCAAGGAAACGGGCGCCCCGAAATTAAATTTTTAATCAAACGAGACTATAAATGTGTCTATCTCTGGTGAATTATGGTGTCCTGTATCATAGCGTTCGATAATATATCTGGTTCAAAGTTACCCGAATTGGTAAAGGGTATTACTGAGGCGAATCCAGATGCTTATATCTTTTTTATTGAACATATTGGTAAAAATACATTTTCAAATGGTGCGTTGTTTAATATAGGCGTACGATTGGCTGGCTTTCACCCTTTGCACGAAATTTGTTTTTTTAGTTTCATGTGGAACCGATGGAACGTGTCTCAGCGCGTCTCCGTATCCAAATTCATAAGTTCGAATGGCTACAACAATCACGCGACTGGTGCGTCCGCCTTGGACACGCATCGAACAAATACATGTGGATACAATGAAATTTTTGCGGAAATGTATAATGATATAAAATACAACAGCCGTTGTTGGCACTATGCTGTACAGGCCATTGAAGATAAAATATTAAAATTAGATTTTGTACAAAGTGATCCTGATATGGTCTTGTAAAATAAATGTATTTACATTCTTTTCTAAATGGTATATATGAACCAGTTGTATTCTCTGGGGTGGCATCTCTGTGCTAGACGTCCCAATATCCGCATGAATTGGCGCGGAGACCTCATCTTCCGAAAAAACAATCGTTTATTTATCCTAGAGACGATTCGGGGCAAAATTGCCGCGAAAATAACCGCTGATCTCATGGCGCCAGTATTACACGACGCTGGTTTCGTTATATATTATGGTCATTTAGAGGGGGTCTCCAATATACGCGGCATTTATCGGTGGGAACCCGGCTCCTATGTAGAGACTATATGTATATAATCACACATGTTAAATATAATTGTTTTTTAAATTCAGAATAATATGTCAATACAAAAATCGTCAAATGTCTGAAATCAAAGTTATTAAAAAAATATTAGCCGATGGGTTGGTCATGATGGAAAATATAGAAACTTCGACCTCGGAAGAGCACAGAACGATCTCATACATAAACTCTGCAAATGCTAAACTGCGGGAAGGCGGTGTAATGGTTCATGCATTGACACCAGAACTAGAGGATATGATACAGTTTGTCCACGAGTACGTCCCCGAACAATATCACGGGGTCATCAATCACGCCTGGAGCGGCATCGGCGATTGGCAAGCGTAGAATATGGGATCAAATAAATTTTGAACATACTATAATTCTGGTTGTAAATGTTCTGTATTCTCGCATTTTTTAACGAACTGTCCCTTGTCAACACATCCACGACAGGAGACGCCTCTTTCGCGCAGTATTTGCTTTAATTGTTTGACCCTCATTTTTTTGTAATTAGTCGTGCCATTGCCTTCGATCTTGATCGGGTATTTGACGGCACAAATTTCGGCGGATGCCCGATCTAATTTCTTACAGATGCCGGCGGGTGGCACCCCAAACGACATGGGCGTTGAGATTGTGCGTTTGATCGGCAAAATATAATAGCATAGCTTCCTCTCTCTTGGGCCAGCTTTCTTGTTCTTTTTGGAGCAATATTTCTCAATCAAAGATTCGATGGCAATTTTGTCTTTTGGGTTGGATAATTGTTTGACATCTGCGTGGATATCTGTCATAACTTTTAGACATACTTCACATTTATGATTGGGATCTTTTGCGGCCGACACCATATAAAAGTTTATGATTACTAATAGGATGTAAAACATGTTATTTAAAAGGTCGGTGTTTATATATATACATGGAACATGCGAGTTTGGTCCGGATTATTTTTAAGGATGGACGGAACATTATAGGCGGATATTGGAGCCACCGATCGACCACATACAAAGTATTTTTGTTGGGTCATTCACATTATTATTGGCGACGCCAAATTCAGGATGCATTCGTGTTCAGAGATGAAAGGTGGCACAGAGTTATAGGAGATAGAACAGTTTACGACGATTACATAGAGAATGGTGGTACGGAATGGCCAGGAACATTTTTTAATATATTGTATTCAAAGGATCTTTAAAATTTTAGTGTGGTTCGTTCGTGTAATCTTCTGCGCCCACTGAGTATTCTGGCGCCCAAACTCAGGCCAGCTCCCCATGCCGCACCCCTTGCCATCGAGCCCAACATTGTCGGACCACTTGACTTTTTATGACTCCTGTATTGTGTCCTGTAGACTACCGATGGCTTTTTTTTAAGCCGTTTATCAAGTCCATTCACGGCTTTTTGTAGGATGGCAATTTCAATAGGATACAATGCCAGAAGCCAGTCTTTTCTGGTTCCAGTCACTGGCAAATGACTGTCCGCCAAAGCTTCTTTGAGATATTCGTCATCGTAATCTGCCAAAACATGACCGCCCGGGACTCTTTGGGCTCTTTCAACCAATTGATGTCTAGAACCAGTGGTTAAACGAGCATTTGATGCAAGGTAGTCTTTTAACCATTCGTTCGTTCTGTCTTCGGAGGGTCCATTGAAATTTTCATCATATACGGAGACTCTCGCTAATAATTTGGACCGGTTACCCGTAGAAATGAATCCGTGTTTGTCGAGTTCTTCTTGTATGAATTCTGTTGTACAATCTTCCCACTTACCGGTGCCAGCGTCAAGCGCCTCCAAACGGTCAATAATATCGTCTCTGGAGCCAGTCGTAATTATTCCTTCGGTTTCGGCCTCTTCTTTCAATTCCTTGAGTGAACAATCGTCATATGGCTTTGTATATTTTTTGATGGACGTCTTGAAAACATTCTTTGTTTGTTTGGCTTCTCGATCTCTCTCTAAAATGTCCTTTCGTAGATTTGCTTGGGTGCCGGGACCAAGACGGCTTGAAATTTTATCGACTAATTGTTTCTTAGTACCTTTAAGGTCTGAAACGCCGAGGTTTTCAGCTATTTTAATGAGGTCGGCCTTCTTATATGCTTTATCAATGGCTTTTTTCCCTTTCCGCACATGTTTGAAAAATGTATCGATAGAATCCGGAGTTGTGAAAAACATTTTGATGGAAGAGTCCGCGCTTTATAGGATCATTTTGTATATAAATGAGATATATCTTTTAAATGAGTTTTAGAAAATTTGTTTCTAAAGATTTGGAACAACAAATCATTGAACAACTGCGCCAGACTCAAACGGATAACCGTCTTTCTCCAGGCCTTCGCGAGTATATACACATACTAAACGGACAATTATGTCCAAAAGGTGCCGAAGAATGTGCTAAATATGCAGCCAACGTCGTTGAAAAAATAAAGGAAGATTATGTAGAAGGCTATTGGAAACAAACTCTTTTGCGTTTCATCGGAAAAGTTTTACCGGAACAACGGGAAGTTTTAAAAGCATTAAACGACATATTAAAAAAAATATAGTCTAAAATTTTAGTGGATGACTAAAATTTTGGTCAAATGAGTATAAAATATAAAGTGATATACAGAAATGGATCAGACAACTTACAAGCTAGTGATCATAGGGGATGCCAACACTGGTAAGACGTCTCTCGTCAACAGATACACCGCCAATAAGTTCACTGACCAGATGAGGAGTACGATTGGCGTGGAATTCACCCATAAAGAACTTGGCGACGAAACAAATCTGTCTATTTGGGATACAGCGGGCCAAGAAAGGTTTAGATCTGTGACAGGTGCTTTTTATAGAGGAGCCGATGTTGTGATGTTTGTGTACGACGTCACATCCGAGGAATCGTTTTTAAGTTTAGAGTCTTGGTGGCGTGAATATTTAACCTATGGCGATAGAGATTGTATCAAAATTTTGGTGGGAAATAAGATTGATTTGGAAGCCGTCGTTTCCTCTGAACGAGCGAAAGCCTTTGCGGTATCGCATGAGATGGTATACGCAACTGCATCTGCAAAGAATAGCGCTGGAGTCCACGAGGCATTTTCTACGGTAGTCTCTCAGTTGAATCGTTTGCCCAAGGTTCGAAAAGAAAAAATAAAACTGAAGAATGCGCCTAAATCGGATAGGTGTTGTTATTAAAAAAATTCCGTCCGAGTATATAAGTTGGTAGTTTTTTGGTTAAATGTCATCTAAAGTGTATGGGTCATTAGCTCTACTCTCTTTGACTGGAACATCCGCTACATTTTTTGGAGGTGTGACAGAAATCGTTGGATTTGTTATTACTATAGGTGCCAATTGTTTGGCCGTTTCTCTGGCCATGAAGGACAAATATAAAAAGCCGTCTGCCGCCGCCGTTCCTACTGTCGAAGAAGCTTAACATGTACATGGATCAAGGTTATAATGTGTCATGAACTGAACAAAAGCGTATAGAAATGTAACTAGTGTCATTAGAGTTGTATCGTCCAGGACGTCTGCGTTGGCCGCTTTACTCTGGGATTCTGGAACCGGAGGTCTTCTTTCCATTTAGTCTATCCAATGTATCTTTATATAATTCATTTATTTAAAAACTTTCCAACCATTCTTCTTTAAATCTTCCATCAATGTCTTGTACGCCTCCTTTTGTTCCTCTGACATGCCATCGTTCAGTTCTTTTAAAACGTGTTGAAGATGGCGATTTTTGCCAATCATTTTCCATTCCGATTCCTTGACGTTTGTTTCTGCGATTTCTTCACATTCTCTTAGTTTAGAATCAATATGGCGGCGCTTTTTGCGAGAATGTTGGGTTTCTTTCATTTGTGCCCGTTGTTGCGCCTTGGAATCCTCGTGAGCTTTCAGACGGTCAGTGTGAAGACCAGTAGTGAATTCTAATTTTTGTTTGAGTCGAAGAGCCTTCCTACCTTTCAGCCTTTCGGTATCCAAAGTCTTAAATTCTTTCTTTATATCCGCCAATTCTTCTTTGTGGAGCTGCTCAATCGTTGCCAATTCATTTTTAAAGCGTGTTTCGACAGTCTCTAGTTCGTCAGCCGTCTGCAATTCTTCGATCAGGCGTTGAGATGCTTCGTCTGGAGAACGTGATCTTTTGGGCATGCTGCTTGGATGTTTTTGGTATTTAAATAATTCACTAAATATTTAGTGAATGAGTACTAAATATTTGGCCGGTGGCCCTGCCCATATTATTCCTGAAATAGGATCCAACGGATTTCAGGCTGTATTTTGGACGCATCCGAGAAATGGGCCAGCTCTCAAGGTTCAAAAAATCGCGGGCAATCCAAAAAGCGAACTGTTTTTAGAAATGATGGGCGTTGTAAGGAAGGAGACCGAGATCGTACGTTGTCATTTTGCATTTTCGTCGGACATGCCTCCCAACAAGATCGTTCTCAAAATACCCCAAGACTGGCTATCTTTAAGGGAAATGTGGTGCTGTGATAGCGAATATAAAATGAATCTGAGGGACGCATATTACAAGAAACTCTTCGAGGGATTGCACCGAGCACTTTTGGGTTCGATATTCGAAGAACTTGTCATTCATTTAGGCCAATATTCTTTTCAATTGGTCAACCTTTAAAAAATTATCCCTATAAATATATATGAGTTTGATTGTATTATGTCTGTTCGAGCATTGATATCGAAACATTCTTTTGCTCCTGCGGAAGCCAGAGGAGATTCAGACAATCCGCTTGATACACAAAAAGATGCGATCGCTTATGCAGACGCCCATATTAAAATAAGAGTTACGAGTTCATACTACGGGTTTCTTTACGTCGAACCTGGCGGCCAGTGTGGCGGGTACATAGCGTGTCAATTCCACGTATTTACCAATGGTGCAAACAATGTTGAATTGAACACAAAAAAAAAGTGGACGCCGTGGCAAAAAGAGTTGATCAAAGAAGCCGGGAAGACGGTTCCCTTTCAGACGAAGCCGGTTACTATCCTTACTCCAGATCGCAGCGATTCAGAAGAGGAAAATTGTGATTCTGACGAGATTGAAATGTTAAAGCAAGAGTTAGACGAACAGAAGGAAAAGTATAGGAACGCGAAAGAAAAGTTCATGAAAAAGTTAAAGCAAGAGTTAGACGAACAGAAGGAAAAATTGAAAGAAAAATTCGAGAAAAAGTTGAATAAAAAATTAGACGAACAGAAGAAAGAATTGAAAGAAAGGATGCGCGGACCCTACGAGGATCTTCAGGTAAAACTAAAGAACTGCATGGATAAAAAAAGCGACCAAAGCGATCTCGCCTTAGAAAACGAGCAACTCCGGCAAAAAATAAGAAAGTTATTGACCGTTTTCAATCGTTTAAAAGATAAAGTAGATACGTCAGTTAAAAGAATGTAGAATAGTTTTTTACTCTATTTAAATCATTTATTTTTTTATATATTGAAATAATGTTGGCGAAACTCAAAAAAATGACGCGCGGGGATATCGAAGAATCCTTCGATATATCAGGCAAAAAGGGCAAAGAAGGTACGACTTTCAGAGCCGGTCAATATGCCGTAAAACTGTTCAAAGATACAAAATCTGAAAAAAAAATATTATCAGAAGCGAAACTGCAAGAACTGGCAGCGGATTTCGGTGTCGCGCCAGTGGTTCACTATGTCTCCACAACACAAAAATTCATTGTTATGGATGCCTTGGAAGAAACGATTGTCGAAAGGGGAAAGCGGGAAAACTGGACAAGATTGCCAGAAGTATACGCCGCTCAATTGTATGCCCTATGTAAGCGGCTAGATGCCGCCGGCGTGGTTCAAAACGATGGGAATCCCCTGAACCTGATGTTAGACAAAAAGAAACGCATGTACATTATTGACTATGGGTTTGCGAAGAAGATAACGGCTGCTGTCAAAAAGAAACGTGGTTCACAACCGAATATAAATCTGACCCTTTGGCATTTTTCGAGACAATTGCGCCACTATAGATTTGAGAATAACCTTACAGAAAGGATCGTGAATAAATACATGAAAAAGCGGAAAGAAGAAAATGACGACTCATTTGTGGATCAAGAGTTATTGAATAAAGGCGAAGGACTTTTGGGACCTATTGGGGCAGCGGCTGTAGTAAAAGCGCCGGTCGTCAGAAAAAAGAAGCCACCGGCCGCCAGAAAAAAGAAGTCGCCACCACCGGCTGTGACGCCACCACCCATGGTAAGAAAAAAGAAGCCGCCGGCCGTCAGAAAAAAGAAGGCGCCGACCGCCAGAAAAAAGAAGCCAGTCGTGACGGAGACACCGGCCCCTAGAAAAAAGAAGACGAATAGAGTTATACTCGAATCCGATTCGGACGATTCGGACGATTCTGACTGGGTTCCAGACTCGGATGATTCCGATTCCGATTCATCTGATTCAGATGAAGATCGTGGCGCCTCCGCTAGTAGAAGATCTACTCAAAGTAAGAAAAAAGGACAACAGGCACACTATCGCCAACACGTGCAAAAGGATACTACAATAGAGGAAAGAATTCAGGCAAGAAAGAACGCCTTTAAAAAATATAAACTAAGTAAAGATTAATTTTTTTTTATTTGTCGAAATATGTAGTGAATGGTATGTTGACGAATAAACAGACGGAAACTATATTTTTAAAAGCTAGAGATGTAACAGAGAATTTTCCAGTCACTTATGAATATTTGGTTGGCTACGAGCGATTGGCAGTACTTCCAGTCCTCCGGGAGCCGATTCAAAGCACAATGCATGCAATATTACAGCAAAAGGTTGCGCCGGGTACCCGATGTATCTTGAAGGGATGTGATGGCACTCTGGATCGAACCGGAAAATGTTCTAAACTTTGTTCTCAATCGTGTGTAAATATTATCCAAGACATTATGGATTGTCGTGCGTGCGATACAATGAGTTTTCCGTGTCCGGGATGCCATTCTATGATATTTCACGGACAATTAAAGATGTATTTGCACTAATCTCTTCGTTTGGCGGCAATGTAATACTCTTTGAGAGGCGATGCGACCCATACGTCAAACCATGTATTTTCCAGAGGTTTTCGAACGTTATTTTCTAGAAATATGAGTGTTGGTTCTATAATATGTGCTGAAATTGGTGGAGAATTGGAAGCGGCTTCTTTTAGCTTTTCTGACATGATGCGTTATACAAAATAGACCTAAATAGTATATAAAAGTTTTGTTTTTGTTTGTAAAAACTATGTACACTTCCTGACACTGGCCCGTTCAAAATCACTCGTAATGAGCCTCTGAAGGCGTGGGCGACATTTCAGAGAACAGTTCCGAAAGCTGGCTGACGTCAGAGGCCTCAGAATCGGCGAGGGTTTCTGCGGATTCGACTGAGCCAGTGTCAGAAGAACTTGCGTCCGAAAGACGTTCTTCGAGCCAGTCTGCGCGTCCAAAGATCGCTTCTTTAACGCTTTGGAGGGTCTTGGCGCGCTCTGTAGTAGGCGTGTCCCACTTAAACTTGACGTAGAACGCGCCCTCGTCGTGGTAGATGGTGCAGTTGTTGCCGAGACTTGCTTCAATGTTCCTGAGACCTTTTCCACCTTTGCCAATGACTGCTCCAGCAAAGTCAGGGTTGGTGTGAATGGCCTCGTTGGCCATGGCAATCTCGAGGCCGATGGTCGCGTTGATGTAGGCCACGGCGGCTGGAATGGCTGCCAAAGTGAACGAAAACGCACCGTCTTCGTATTCCGCTGCGAAATCGAACCCTGGGAATGTTTCTTGGAAGTTTTTTTGGAGTTGTTTGATGCGTGTCCAATTTGGCCCAACAATGTGTCCGGTCACTCCCTCAAAACTGTCGAGGGTGATCGTGGTAAGACCGGTTGCCGCGTGAACGGGCGTCGTCATGACGGTCATGGGCTCGTAAAACGCACCAAATTGATTCGCGAACATGTTTGTGTGGTCTGTTTGTCCGTAGGGGTCTTCGTAATAGGTGAATGGGTGATAGTGGAAACACGGAGAGGTAATGGTGAAATGAGTGACTAAATATTTCCTGTAATATTGACTAAAATTTTGGTGCCTAAGCAGGACTAAAATTTTGGTAATCCTGGCCAAAATTTTGGTAATCCTGGCCGGAAAAATATTTGGTCAGGAAATTTATTCTAGAATAAATTAGTCATACTCAACAGGGAAACATTCTTCAACAAAGACCACCACTCACCAAAAACATGTCCACCCCTACCAGTTCACCATCATCCGCCGCGGCCCAGGCCATGGCACCCCCATCAAACGAACCACAATGCAATTCCGCATCGAACGTGACCCCCGACGTCGGCGATAGCAAGGTCGATGATGACGCGCGCGAGATCTACATGGTGATCGCCTTCAACCACAACCACACTGAGATCTATGTGGATCATTCGGCTGTGGGTGGCGACATCATTTTGGTGGACATTTCCGGGAGCATTTGTGGGCCTAACGCCATCCTTCTGCGCACCGCAGTGGCCGCAATGACTAAAGGAACCAAATCGCACGGTAAATTCGTCATTCCCAGACCGGACGGGGCCACGGGCATCATTTCCGCGGTCAAACATTGTCTGAGAGTGCCAGATTGTGGGACCATCTACTTGTTCACAGATGGTGAAGAGAATTGTTGGCGTGGTCCTTTGACAATTAAAAACGAAGATGATGGCTCTAAAATCATGGTAGACGTCACATTCGACGGAGATGGGTCCCCTGATGACGGCGGCTACCGTGCGCCGTGCACGCCTGGCACGCCGGCCATTCTCGCTGATTTTTTGCAGGCGTCTGGCGTCAAAGTCTGCATTCTTGGCATTGGAGACGCAGGAAAACCAATGGTCGATGAGATGCTTGGTCGTAAAAACGTCTACTGTGGACACATTGCTCATGGAGCCGACACTAAGGCTGTCATCAGCACTGTGCGTACTCTCAAGCGCATTTCGAAGGGTTCCCGCTCCTCAGTGACTCGTAATGGCACTCAACACGCTCTGTTGGTCGCGCTTTCGGACGATGTTCAGGAAGCCATTCAAAAGATGACTCCGGCCGAGATGGATGAGTTTGAGGACGCTGTTGGCACTACAATCATCTCCGGACATGCTATAGTGACTTCTAGCGAGCTCAAAGCTCATATGGAGCTCGTTTTCAACGCATACGACGAGCCTATTCCCGACGAACACGTCAAAGATATCAAGGCCGCTCTTTTGCTGTTCATGATCGCTGCAACGGGTGGTGAAATGCCTGGCGCGTTGATTACCAGCAAGCATTCGGCCGTCATTGGCGTTCCAAAAGGCTGGCGTCCATTCCGCCGTCATTGCAACCGTCTTCTGAGTCGTTTGGCGGGCGCAGACATTCTCAATCGCGCGCCGGCAACTCCTACCGGTGGTAAAGTCATTACTGAGAACGGTAATCAGCACAAGTTCGCCGCTGGTTGCGCCCAGTATGGCTGCTCTATCATTCCAGCGGCTATTACTGGGCTTGCTGAAGATGAGGAGTACTGCACACCGCGTGACAAGCTCCCAGGGCCCAAGATCAAGAAACGCAAGCGTTCCAACAGCTCTGGTTCGGCCAAACGTGTTCGTGTCAATTAACCGGCTCTTGAGAGATGTCGGGCAATTATTTCAAAAAAAAATCAACTTTATATTTATAAACCCGCGATGGCGAAACGTTAGTATAAACACGGAGTACAGTCTCTTAAAATGTCGGCCGTAAAATCAACTCCAGAAAATGCATTGAGCGAAATGACCGCACTAATCTCTGCATTTGCGGCCAATGATGATACTAGGCGCCAACTTGACGCAAACATGAACGTTATTTGTACGAAATACAAACATCCGTTTGGCACAGTGACAAAAACACGGAATGGGGCTCGTACGGGAGGAGGATATGGCGCGGGTGGGATGAGATTTGATACATATAAAACAATAGAATATCAAGCATGCCGTTTCTGCGGCGCGTCCATTGAACTTAAACTTTAGGAGTTTTGCTCTAGAGTCCAGTTGAAAATCAAATCGAAAATTTTTCATTCAATCTCAAAAAACATTCTCCTTTATTTGCGGCGTAGTCTATATCGTTTAAAACACGTTCCGCATCCATCTTCTCATCACTTTCTGTAGCTCCTGACCACCATTGACTGCCAACGTGCGTCTCCAATCCCTTTAAATTTCCCGTGTATATGAATGAAGGTAGCCATTTTGACTGTTGTAAAAATTGACGATAAGTTGGATCAAATATGACCGGTCCATTCTGCAAATAACAGTGATCTTCCCTTCCAATCCGTTTGAGCATCATTTTGGTCTCTATTCCGAACTCCGCGCGTAAATAGTAATGAAGCATGTAGCATGAAGCCCCACAAGCTAATGTTCCCTCAAAATTTTTGGGAGACACGAATCCACGATGTAGAAACTCTGAAGAACGTCTATGCAACAGTATCGGAACAGAACGGCACAGAAAAGTATGTAAAGACATTGTTTTGTGATTATAAGGCTTATATATAAAATTTACATGGTTTTTTCGAATCCGTAACACATAATCCAATTTCTATGATGTCGTCATTATAATCAACATAATTCCAAGAGATGTTCGCTATTCACTCTGATTTGCCTTTTGATGTTCAAGAGATGATCGGGAATACTGTCAAATTTAAAAGCGATACTGTACAAAAGATTAAACGCAAACCTATGGTTGAACCAGACACATTTGTTTGGCATACAGTAGATCTCAATACATGGTTCACATGTCTATCAGAAAACGGGGAAGGATATCATTTCCCACTTGCTGAGTCAGAGAACCGCGATAACAATTATCAGCGCGTAAAACAAGGTATGAAATATTTCATAAGCCAAGGATGGACGGTCTATAAAATACAATAAAATAACATATTTTATTTATTTTCAATTTTATTTTTATAATTTACTATTTAAATAACATGAAAGACATTCAAATGGAAAACGATCCAAAAAAAGAAATAGAATCTCTAAAACAAAAATTAAAAGAAGAACGCAAAAAAAATAGATTATTGCGAAAAGAAAACAAACTGATACTAGAAAAAGTAGACAAATACCCATGTTGTAAACACATTCACAAGCGTGGATTTTCACTAGACTCGCCATTAAACCCCAACAGACACGCTTTGCCCGAAGAAGGTTCTCCGGGTCATGCGTTTTGTCAAAATTGTGACAGTTTAAAACCTTTATATTTGGGCGAAATTACAAACACCGAGATGCGTACAAAATGTGTCTACATCTGTACAAAATGCTGCTCTCCAGATGATCCTTGTTCATTTGGGCCAGAATTCAAAATATTATGCGAAATATGTTTGACCAAAAGAAAAAAGGTAAAAGAAAAGAACGATGCCAAAAAAAGGAAAAGGGAAAATCAAGAATGGTACAGAATTCAAAAACAGAACGAGGACCATAACAACAGACTATTAATGCAGCATGCACCAAAAAGGGTCAAACAAACGAAACCTACCATAAACAGAGACCATCAAATTTACGCTTCAGATCTAATGCGTAGGGTATATAGCCCAGTATATGAATAAAAATAAAAATTATATATCTTTTTTTAATTTTTCATAGACATAAAATGTAGCAGAATTTACTAGTATTGCTCGTATAGCACATGGCAGATAGCCCCGCCACAATCCACCATGCAATGCTTCTCTAATTAAAAGATTGCCGGCAATCTGCCGAGTTGAAACAATATCTAATGGATACGTAATCGTCCAATTGGCCAATCCCGCCGCAGCTCCCGCAACCAATGGCCCTAATGCTTGTGTTAAATCAAAATATACACCAAAATAAACACTCTGTGCGATGATAGTCCTCAAGCATCGTAGCGTCGCTCCATTTAGATGCAGTGGAACCCTTGTAAGTGTTTGTCTGCGTATTTTACCTATATCGAAGGCGTAATCGATCGGAGCAATGGCGATTCCGGCGATTGCCCCCGAAAGATATGCATTATTATTTGTTTTCGCCTGTAGATGCTCAAACATCGGAAATGTAGTGACGTTAAATGCGAGCGAGGCCGCTGTAGGATACGCCACACCCCTGTAAAACTCCATTGGCTTTAATTTTCGGAAGGATTGGCCGTTTTGAAGCAAAGTTTTGACGGTATCGAACGGATGGCCGATGCCCGACTGTACGAGGCCAATGATTCCGCCGATCAAAAAGTCATGCATTTGTTTTTCCGATTATAGATCTTATATACTTAATCAGAATCCCATTCATCCGCCGAAGACATCGAAGCCAATGACTTTCGCCTTTGTAGTGTAGTTTTTTCAATCAAGTTTTTCATAGTCTTCTCCGGTTTCGTAGGTTTCTTTTTAAGCTTTTTATGCACATTATTGACAATAATATGCCACCGTTTAGTAAATGCTTCAACCAATGTTATAATTGTAAATGATTCTGAACCTGACTTTATATTGGACCATTCGCCCGATTCGCATAAATATTGAGATGCTGACCGCAACTGTAATTCCATTCTATCCACACTTTCTTCGAGTATAGACATTTTAGAGCTCGTTTCGTCAATGAAAACACCGAGCTCAAGTTCTTCTCGAAAGCTTATGATCTTTTTAAAATGAGTTTTTAAACGCTTTAAAGGTTGTATAATGCGCTCCGGAATAGAAATATGGCCGGCCTCTTCCATACCGTCTATAACCAATCGAGAAGAAGCGATGGCACTTTCTAATATCTTTTCAGCAATGATCTCCATAGTCAATTTATTTTGACCCATAAACATTAATATATCGTGCATTGGAACACCTTTGCGCTCATATTTGTCAAAATCAACTTTCTCATCCGATGCAAAGTCTTTTAATCGCTGGTTTATCGCTTGAACAATGATCTGAAGCAATTGTTTTAAAGTTCTTGAATTTGCTATAGACGAAGCGACTCCAGTGATAATGTCCGCAGCTTCTAATAGGTCATCATATTCTGAACTAAACATCGTTTTAAACGCCAAAACATCGATTCTTTTATTGAGAAGGGGGAATTTGGACAGACGCAATGCCAAAACGACAGATTCTGATTTTCCATCCTCTTTCATTTGTTTGCGCTTTTCCGGGGGCATGGTCGTCAATTGCGCATATAATTTTCTGAATACTGCCAAAATAGTCGTCCTATTCAAAGCCAATCCCTTGAAACTGAGTTCGCGCAATAGATCTAATGAATTTGCTCGTCTTGATTTAACAAATTTTTTGAGAACGGCCAGTTCCCCAGTATTTAGCTGAAAGTATTTTTTCTTCTTTACTGCGGGTACAAATGCGGTCGTCTTGGACTTTTTTTTAGGAGCTAATCGCACACTAAGATCGTTGAAATTGCAACACTCTGGTTCTTCCTCTGATTTTTCATATACAGTTTCGGCGACATCCGCTATATTACTCACGCGGAATGTTCTTGGAGGTTGTTTGGCGCGGGGGCCGCCTCTGGGTCCGCCTCTGGGTCCTCTGGGTCTGGGTCCTCTGGGTCTGGGTCCTCTGGGTCTAGGTCCTCTGGGTCCTCTGGGTCTGGGTCCTCTGGGCCCTCTAGGCGGAGGTCTTGCGATAGTTCTGGGCGGAGGTCTTGCGATGGCTCTGGGCGGAGGTCTTGCGATGGCTCTGGGCGGAGGTCTTGCGATGGCTGCGATGGCTCTAGGAGGAGGTTTTGTGATATTAAATGATGGTCTTTTGGGTATAACGTTGTCACCAAGCTCAATCACTTCTTGATTATAACTTTCGGTTATAAATTCATTGTACATGATATACAGACCTTCGCACTTTAATTTGTATTTCCTGAACTGACGAGTAAACCCCCACAATGTTTGAGTCATATTAAGGGAAACGTCGTCAAATGGTTTGCACAATTCGTATTGTGTAATATAGAGACGATTTTTGTCGGATATTCGTATGGCTGTTGGGTCTGCAAAGTAGTGGAAGACTTTCGCGGCGTCCAATCTAGCACATAGGCAATATATTTGTGCCTGTAGTTCGAATGGGACTTTTCTGCGACCTTCTAGATATTTTACGAGTTGTCTTTCTATGAATTGTGTGACAAAGAAATTGAGGGTATCATGTATGAAAATGGGATTGGGTGCGACTCCCAAGGCGGCTGCTTTTTGTATGAGTTGATATTCGGGTTTGATGGTGGTACTGTTTGATCTGAATAGTTTTAGTCTGTATTTTGTTCCTGATGGAGCAATGACGATCGTGTCTTTGTTTTTGTATACGTCTGCTGGAACAAGGTTATAATTTCTTTTTATCTGTTTCCTAGTCAATTCTTTAAAAAATAGTATATCATTTTCCATTTATTGTTTGTGTGGTCTTTTTATACATACCATTTTCATATTTTTTGAGGATGTCTCTTTCTTCATCGGTTAGTAATGAGCATTCGTCCTGTTTTAGTGTGCCTCCTAGAAAGTGATATGCGCTAAACAAAGCATGTGCCATGACGGACCAGCCGGTTCTTGTGCTGATATGTCTGACCAGTTTTTCGGCAATGGTTTCGGCGACTTGTTGTGAAGCATCTTCGATCGTCAGACATTCGTAAGATAAAATGGGTTCTGTTTTCCAGCCAGATTTTCCAGGCCTTGCTATGACCATTTCCTGACTGTTTGACATGAGTATTGGGCTTTTTTTGTGTGCTCTCATGAAAGATTTGACAGCTGCGTCTCTTTTTTCGTATGAAACTTGTTCGGGCCTCCATAAAGAGCTTGGTTGGCATTCGTATCTGGTCCAATTCGAATCATCGGTTGTAATGTGAAAAGCTTGTTCTTTCTCATAAAATTGTAGTAGCGGCGCCCACATTTTATGTACGGCGACAGTATTCCCTCTTTGAAACCGATTGTATATGTCTTTTTGAGTTTTAGGTCCGTCTATACCTACCCACGCGCCTTGTTTATACGTCCAAGCGTCTAAAGTGTCTTTATCTATAAACCCTACAAAGCCTGGCGCCTGTTTTAGATAAGACGGACTGTCTATGTTCCATATCCTTCCGGAGGCGGCTTGTGTGGCGCGCATGCCTCTTTCATGTAGGAAATATTCTACAACGGGCCATGTCCAATTTCCCGCAGCATTTCCGTATGTTTCTACTGGTTTTTGGTTTTTCTGTGCAAGTATTGCGGCAATATTATGTAGTGATTTCTCGGATATGTCATATAGAATATGTTCTATACATTGGAGTGCTTTTTTTGGAGTTTGTTGTAAAACGGACATTAAACGGTTCATTTATGGGGGTTGTCTTAATATATTGTATAAACATAAAGTGAATCGGATTTAATAATTTCTATGTGTATTTAAAAGGTCGTCCAAACTTATGGACGCTGAGTGAGTGAAATCGGATAGTTTTTGTACCCAGCTGGTCTCTGCCGCCTGTTGTACCACCGTTTGTATTTGCAAGGATGCTTCCGAGTGCCATTCTCCGGGCACAAATCTGTTTAATATATGTTCATGTATTCTTTTGGGTGGTCTAGAATGGTCTTGAAAGATGTAGTATTCTGCGGCCAACAAATGATACCAGAAATCCGCATGCATCCTCATGATGGCATATCCTTTCTGTGTTCTTTGTATGAATGAATGAAATGTTGTAGAGTTTTTCCCTCCCATGGCGTCTACCATATCCTCTGTGATCCTCATGGGCGTGGCCGCATGTTTTGGGTCATCTCCGAGTACATATCCAAAGTCTACATGTACTAGATATCCGCTTTGAGTGACTAGAATATTTTCAAGGTGTCTGTCGCCGAGTCCCATGGTAAATGCGAGTAGACATGCGCCAGCCGATGACGATACCATTCTTTCTCGGAGTGTTTTTGCTTTTAATTCTGGGCAATTTGTCATTATAAAATTTAATAGTGTTGATTTCTTCCTTATTTCATAGATCGTGGTCGCATTTGGGATCATTTCCACGACTCCAATCCCCAAAGATAGTGGAAATACGTTGTAAATGGGCATGATAATGCCATCGGTGAGAGTGGCTATCCAATAGGATATATTCATGGCGAGTCTGTCTGTGCGTACGTCTTCATTTTTGATTAATATTTGTATTTTATGGCCTCCTAAAATAAGCAGTGTGCATAACAATGGCGATGACGCCGATTTCAACCTTTTAAAGTCTAAAATGTCCGTAACGATGTATTTGGGATTCCATGGCAATCTTGTGGCGCCATACGTCGTAAAATGCATGGTGACGGTGTTTTGACTGGGAGAACGCGCGATTTTGATGAGCAATTCGCATAGTCTTTTTGATTTAAAAATGTCTGTTCTCACGGCACTCGAGCTATACGTTGACTTTTGAACTTGTTGTAACAATTTAAATGTTTGTGGGTTTTTTTGGAGTTCGCATTCAAACCATAGTGCATACGCTAGTTCCGGGTTTTTTTTGACTAGTGGTAAGAGACCGTATTTGAATAGTTTGTTGTATTTGCAGGCCAAAAAAACCCACCAAAACATCATTTTTTTATGTACATTTTCTTGTATGTGTTTCCATGAGATAACGACCCAATCTTGTAGTGGTTCTGCTTTGAGTGTCCCCGTGATTCCGAGACGAATGATATCTGAAATAGACAGGACGGGTTGACACGTCCTTGAACATAGCATAGATCTGCAAGTGCGTTTGGGGAGAAATCCCGGACTGTTCATTTTGGGTCGCCAATCAGGCTCATTGCGACAACTGATGATCGCGTGTATTTGCCATGGTACATGCCCCTGAAATTCTTTAAAGTGTGTCCATAGAAAGTTTTTCTCAAGACGTGAGTAGTGATGTGTAGATAGTTTATATTGAAGGCCACGATAAAAAGAAATCAAACAATTCACTGCAAAATTCCAGGTCTTGTCTAGAACACGCAAAAGAAATAGTTCTGTCATTGTGACGGGCATTACCGATAGAGTCATGACTAGCCATTCTGTTTCTTTAGAGAGGCGCGCATTTTCCGCACATGGAGCACACATTCTTTGTTTTTGTATTTGAGTTTCGCCATAGGTTGGGGGTTCTACTCTGTAACTGGAGCAAGAATGGCAAAAAATCCTTCCGCATGATCTGCAATGATGTTTGCGCCGCATCAATGAAAAATCAACCGAGCACCCGAAACAGCGCTTAACCCTACAGTCTGGGATCCACGTGACAGGCATCCGCGCGGGCACGGTAAACTTATTTTGTTGGTGACGATCCACGCGCATGGACATGCTTAAATCAGTAGACATCAATGTTCATAATTCAGAATGAAATAGAGTAAATACCTCCAAAAAATCGATTTCACTTAATTTAATCATATTTTATTTTTTTATGGGGGCGACTATTTATGTTTGTTCCATGTCAGATACAATGCAATTGATTATCATTGGAATTTTGTTCGTCTTTATTCTAGCATATTTGTTTAATGTCTGTCGTCCGGCTGGATCGAAAAAGGAAGTTCGAAAAAGCAATAGCGCCTATCGCAAAGGCGTCTACCGTGATAATAACCCGCGTTTTGTAAAAGAGGGCGCTGAGGAGCGTATCCGGCGGCGTATGCGGAAATAAACATATTTTATGAATATATTTTTTTATAGTATAAAAGGCAAAAATAGGATATCATAATGAGACGCTGGAATCATTTTACACATTTTTTTACAAATTCTCTTTGGCGCCGACCCGTCAAAATTTTGCCGCGAGATCCGCTTACCTTTCAAGTAAATATTTCTCAATTAGGGAAAGATATAGATAACGGTAAATTTAAGAATTAATTTTTTTAATATATTTTTTATATTTATTTTTTAGACGAATTCTTCTGCTTCTTGTGGCGATGACCCGTTGAAGTTTTACGAAGTGCATCTTCCATCATCTTGGCCGCCAATTGATGGCGAAATGTTATCGTAGTTGTTCCCGCGAGAACCGTCACATATCTCTTGTAAAGCCTTTGTGCGTCCAATCGGTTAATACGTCCGCGCATCTGTGTACGACTGGCCTGATTCGATGGATAACTTCCAGTAATCATGCAAGTCATCCATGTCAGCGAATAACCCTCGCAATATCGGAGGGCAGCCACTACTACCTTGTATGGTTTCTCTTGGCCGGTGAGGACAGCCGTTTCTGTCAAATGAATTGTTTTTTGATGTTCAACGGCCGCGGGTAGTGGTCCAGGGCGCGCACCACCTACACAGAGTATATCTTCTGGCGGAACATTCGCTTGCAATAGTTTGATCACAATTTGAACAGCATGTGCTTGAGAAGACGCTACCACTAAAGGACGCTGGTTATTCTGGTTCCAATGGTCCCCTTGTCCCTTTTCGCGCGTACATTCGCCCGGATGCCGCGAAATGCCGTCAGAGACATGTCTACGAACCAATTCCGAGGCTCTGAGGACGATCTCTTTCGTGACAATTTCATTGGTCTTTGTTTTCATATCTGACCACTGTTGCACTGTCGGGACATCCGTTTGACCATGCCATGGCGCTCTTGACGGAAAATTATACTTGAAAATGGCCTTTTCTTCTGCAGTTTCATGCGCTTGTACGACTTGTTCTTCCACAATAACATCTCCCGTGTTCAGAGGCGAGATCATAGAGTTGGCAGCTACCCAGAAATTAGAGGCGGACACTGGGAAAGGGACACACAAACGCAACCATTGCATAAGACCGTAGCCAGATTTATCCACAATAGGGGTCCCGGTCAATGCCACCAATTGTTTGGCGATTCTGGCCAAACGAAGGGCGGAAGCCGTTCTTTTAGTGCCTGATTGCATAGCTTTGTGCACTTCGTCGAAAATAAACGCCGTTTCCCCCATCAGATGGGCTAAAATGTCTACCACTTTGCGAAGATGGTCGTGTTCAATCAGATAGACAATGCCTGCCTTTAATGCCGTCTCGGTCGTCGCTGGCAACTGGCTGTCTTTATGTTTTTTCTGAAGACCTTTCGATGGATACAACTGCTGAACTGGCCATCCAACCTCTCTAATTTGTTTCGCAACCGATGCAACAGCTGTTTTAGGCAATGACCATAGAATAAAGCGCGTTTTGCGCGTTTCTTCGAGAAATCTTAGAACTGTGAGCGTTTTTCCTTGGCCCACAAGCATCCATAGAAAAGAGGACAAGTTAGCGTTTTCAGATGCTTTCATTTGACGAACAGCCAATACTTGCTCGGGCTTTGGAACCAATTGAGAGCTCCAAACCGGCAAAGAAGATCCTGATGCAACCTCTAGACGCATTTTGGCACAAAGAACTCGGCGAAATGCCACTGAAGAACTTTCAAAGGCGAATGGTTTCGTACGGCTAGGCCAAATAGCGTCAGGAAAGTGTTCTGAAAGATATGAAAAGTACTGATAGGCTTCCGCTTCAGCACCGGTCAATGCCTCATCCGTACCTTTTCCTTCACGATTGATCTTTGGGATCGTAATCAAAGGGTCATATCCGGCCATTCTTCCCAGAGCAAATTGACGCGTACTATCCGAGAAAGTGTGTCCGCTACCAAAGGTGACAGACCACGAAACTGTACTCGTGGTCGTTTCCGTCAATTTAGACCAGTCAGGTGCCTTTGTAAGACGATACACACGCTTTCGCTGGTCAACCCACGCCCGGCCGTCCAACCACCAACCAGAATCTTGATAATGAATCATCTTGCCTTTAAAATCTTCTTCGATTGGATTGGAGACACGCTTACCGGCGGATAGTTTCGATTTTGCCTTTTCCAAAATTGCATCCCTGCGTTCGGGCGTAATATCTTGCAGACCGCGGCGGTTATCACGCGTAGGCTTTGGAATCACGATAAACTTCCGAATGTCGCGCGCGCTGACTGTCACAAAGTATTTCGAACGAGCGTGCGTAATCTCGAGAGTACCGACCATACCAGCAATAGCCCCCAAAGGAAGTTCATATTCCATCTCGGGGCCACTTTTGGCAGGCATTTCGGCCGCAAGACCACGCAAAAGCTTGCTAGAATAGCGCAATCCATCAAATACCATCTGTCTATGTCTTGTATGTCTTTCTACGTCATGTCGGCGCGTATTAAAGCCAGAAACCGCCACGAATGCCTGCGAAAGAAGTTGGTGATACGAACCAGGACCTTGCAGAAGACATACAAGCCGTCCATCTTGATGTTGATCACAGTAAATATCTAATGGATCTGTCTGCGGTACCAACGGTTCTTCCGGATTTCCAACGCTATTGCGGTCCTCTGGATGTAATGCCAACCACCTTAGCATGCGTTGGTCGCCCTGCATACCACCCATCTCGGCCTGAATCAATGAAGGAGCCGCCCATTTGAATGGAAGGTTTATGGGCCAATCTTTACTCGTATTGTAGTTTGACGTCTGGGAACTCATCAACAACTTTAACGATATATCCAATATCTTTGAAATGATCTCGGGCGATGGCATCCAAATAGGCTGAAGAGACGCCAACAGAGCCAACGAAGAGATGAAGAACATGTCATCCTCGTCATAGAACGAATCTTCCGCTGCTATCACAAACAAACGCTTAAGAAAATGTTGAAAACCAGAGACAAACTTTCCAATTGTTGGCAAAAAGAATCCTTGCTGAACACCACGACAATGACGCTCCACAATCCGCGAAACAACTTCCTGAGTAGCCCATGTCTCCTCCGTTTCAGGATGAACCATCTTCACCGGACGCCGACGAATAGCCTTCTGAAGCAATGAAATACAACCAGAGGTGCCAATATGGTCCAAAAAAAGCCGAAGAGAATCGTCTGGCGCTTGATAGTCGTCAGAAACCGTCAATGATACCACAAAAGCAATCTTGCGGCCAAGTGTCTCAAAAACATAAGCCATCTCATTCTCTGACGTTTCGTAGTCAGCAACAAGCTCTCCGTTCACTATTATAGTGTCCACGCCCGTTATAACACCCTGCTGTGTCTCTTGTCGATAGACCTGCCAATTTGTGCGGTCATAGCCCATATAATTTCCAGGATTCTTTGGACCGGCCGGTGGTGATCCGGGAGGCGCTGCAACAGCAGACACCAATTCCTTCATCGTCCATGTAGAGCCGCGAGAAGTGTATTTTTCGGGCTCAACTAACATGCGGTCGCCATTGGGCAAGATAGAATCCGGAAGTGCAATGATTTCGAAGCGAAGAGCTTCATTATTCCAAGCCATTGGCAAAGAAGCCATTTGATCATCACCCTCAATTTCTGGCACAAATTCCGGCCATTGTTTTTGAGCGACTTTCGCCGGACAGAGAGTTTGGCGCACGTTTGACACGTTGTGGACACGCAGAATGCCATTCCGGATCGATTTGGCCTTGGGAACAGGCACGAGCATAACCGAGGTGCCCGGTTCCAGGTGATGGCCTTGGACCGAGAGGGAACTGAGTGCACGAATATTAGGCATGGTATGAATAAAAATATTTCCTGTAAATAGTGACTAAAATTTTAGTCCTGGATTTGGCCAAAATTTTAGTCAAAGATCTTGACCTTTCCAAAAAATCATATTTACAGTGGTTTGGACAATTAAAAATGTCCTCTCTTTTTGACCAAGACGACGGATGTATACCATCACTAACATGGACACAGCGATGGTATGGGTTTTGTGCATGTTTTGTCATTGGTAATTTAACCTCATTATTATCCAGCATTTCACTGACAAAAGGAAATATACCAGCATTCGCCCTCTTGTATACTCTTGGAAATGTTATTTCCATATGCTCCACAGGAGTCGTTTGGGGGCCGAAAAGACAATGTAAAAAAATGTTTCACAAAACACGCGCTATCGCCACTAGTATGTACTTAATGTGTATTTTAGCCACTCTTATTTTTGCTACGACTGATTTGGCACCAACAAAGACCGCAAAGGTGGGGATTTGTATTTTTTTAATTGTTTTGCAGTTTATTGCATTATGTTGGTATTGTCTCAGTTATATTCCATATGCACGGACTATAGCCAAACAATGTTTACCGTTTTAATGACCAAAATTTTGGTCGTTGATCACCAAAAAATTGGTCAGAGATTGCCAAAAAATTGGTCAGAGAGATGACCAAAAAATTGGTCAGAGAGATGACCAAAAAATTGGTCAGAGATTACCAAAAATTTGGTCAGAGATTGCCAAAAAATTGGTCAGAGAGATGACCAAAAAATTGGTCAGAGATTACCAAAAATTTGGTCAGAGAGATTACCAAATTTTTGGTCCGGGAAATTTCTTCAGAATTTCTTCAGAATTTTCTCAAGGAGATTACCAAAAATTTGGTCAAGGAGATTACCAAAATTTTGGCCAGGATTACCAGAGTCCTGAACACATATTATTTAGTAAAACATTATAAACATACAACATGTCCTCCAAACGTAAAGCTAGTGGTGCGACCGAACCGTCTGCAAAAAAGACCAGGAAGCTCGTGGACATCGCAGAAACCATCTCAAACCTGGAGAAATCGCGCACTAATGAGCGTAGGCGCTTCAAAAGGTGCATATCGGCCACCGAAGAGTTGTACCACAAAGTGTTCAAGTTTATGATCCGGTGCAAACAGGCAATTCGAGAACATGGACTTGCTGCTGTTCAAGAATCTCTTCAAGAACGATACGACATTCTTTTGGGACGTTTGAGCCAACTGGAACAGCTGACATGGCGTGAACAGACGCGCGGACCAACCAGTAGTCGTTCTTGGAAGGTAGGGACGCCCGAAGAAGCTACGAAACACCCCGCCATGTGGATTTTATGGACTCCGCCACCCGAGCGCAATATCCCGGACGAGGACATTGAAAGAACTCTGAATGAGGCTTATGGGCCTTATTTGACATGGGGACTGCCCAAGCGCGACGGCATCATCAGTTTGGACACTGACGCTTTTCAAAAGGGCGTCCCTACCTTTGTTATTGAAAAGTTTAAGGTCGCGGACCCCGATACCGGCAAAGCAAAGGTGTGCCATCGTATCAAAGGTTTGTATTTCATCTTTCGTAAGATAAAGAAAGATTCAACCAAGATGTCGCTCATGACTTGGGAACATGTGGTTAAGGGATGGCTGGCACATGAAAAAGTTGAAAAGAGTGAAGATATTCCAGACTGGGTGAAAGACTAAAATTTTAGTCTTTTATTATGGACTCTGATGATGATTGTTGCGATGATTGTTTGACATGCTTGGACGACCTTCATACAAGATATAGCCGTCGTCATAGCGAGTCAGAAGCCACAAAAAAAGACTCTAAATTGCCAGCAGTAGCCATTAAAAACCCAGAAATCGCCGTAGGTTCGCCGTCTTTGTCTAGGGAACATTAAATATATAATAAAAATTTAGTTTTTTTTCACTATAAAAAAGTTATTTGTATAAAAAATATGTCGGTTCTTGTGGAAGATGTTCCACCGCCGACACGATTACCATCGCCAGAACAGCGCCGTCAATGTCTAGAACAGTTGCGGACCATGGACAGTCGCTATAGAATGAAACAAAAACAACTTTACGATAAAATAGAGGTCCAAACTAAACAAATTAATGAATTAAGAGATGCGAATCATTATTTACTGGAACAAAATCGGAGACTTCTTATGACGGTAAATCTTATGAGGTTACGGTCCCCATCGGCGCCACCAATTCTTCGTTCAAATTCTGCCAACCTTTCTGTAGAATTTTCTGAAGAAAAATCTGAATTACTAAAATTTTAGTGCCTAACCATAGATTTACTAAAATTTTAGTGTCTAACCATAGATCACTACCAAACTATTATAGACCACCTTTCCAAAGTCATAAAAAACAATGCGTTCGACGTTCATTGCCATGCTCATAATGGTCGGAATTGGCCATACAATTGCCTCGGAGGTTTCTGAACCTCTGAAATGTCCAGAAGAGACCACAAAGGTCATTGACCCAAAAAATGGACTCGGTACTATGTTCTGTAAAGGATCTAAAGCATGCGCGAAACTTTCTGGGGTATCATGTATAGGTCACCGCGTCTACAAGTCGGATAGGTGTTATAAATGGCTTTGTCATGGAATTCCGAGCAATTTGGACAGTCTTACGGACATTGATATTAAAGGACCTGCGTATGATAATCTAGAACTGTCAGTCACACAAACACCGGCGCCTGCAGTTTTTATGGCATTGTTTCTAATTATTATACTGTTTATGCTGGACCCAGTATTCGCTTTTGGGGTGATTTGTGGCGCTGCATGTTCAGAAGGGGGCAGTACGATCCGAACTTTCGAGTCTTAGGTGTGTTTTAAGCCATATAATGTAAACAAAAGTATTAATGAATCATAAAATTGTTTATTGTAAGTAATGCCTCCCAATGTGTTTCGGCTCTCTGAAATATTTTTTCGTGTACCGCGCAAAACGCAGAGTCTTTTATCGGTCTATTTTTGCATGTGCGTTTCCTTTTACCCCTTACAACGGTATGCGTGCATCTATTTCTGTAAAAGAGATCTCCTCGAAGATATTCAAGGATGTGTTTCAGGACAAAGGGTGGCAAATGCATCTCCCGAAAGACTATCCGAATTTATACATGTTAATCGTCATCTATAATCTTTGGAGCGACGTACAGAGATAGAGAAGAAGATCTCGAAATAACGACTTTGAGCCTGCTCGGCATCGAGTTAGAAAAGCCTAAAAAGCATTCGTTTTCTCCACATGTGCTAAAGATGAACATACTCCTAATAGCGTTAAAAGATAAAGCTATAGCAACACCATTGCGAAATGCGTCCAATCTTACGCGTTCACCAGCAATGGGCTCTGTGTGGGTAATTTTCCCAAACTCTGTTGATTCAGATGTCAATTCCATATTTTGGTTGTTGATGTTGATGTGTACATCTGTTTTTCCCATGAGAAGTTTGTCAGTAATGTCTTTGACTGTCGCTGGATGCATGGTCACCGCCACATCATCCTGAAGCTCTGGAATATCGAGAGCGTCTTCTTCAATGTCAATGGCCCTTAACGAAAATTCTGTTTTTTGATCGGCAGTATGACAGACAATAGTGAGAGCGTTATCCGTGGCTTTCCAACTCAATTGATTTTTTTTGATCTTTTGTAGGACATTGCACAACGTTTCAGTGTAAACTCCTATAGTAGTTGTTTGTGGACACGTGTACGATTCAAAGTAGTCTTTTGACAGTACTAGCTTCACAAGAGACGTTTTGGAGGTATCCATGGACATAATATGAATCCCGTGCTCTGTAAAGTCCAAATTCACCATCGGATTTGTGTGTTGAATGGCTTTAAAAATTTTTAGACATGCGGCCGCATCTTTCCATTGACAATTCATGATTTGGACAAATGACCTGATAATGTATTTAATAAAGAAATAAGCGTAACATATGCTCGAAAAATATATTTAATGAGTATAAATGGCGACATCTGTTCTAAATAATAATGGGTAAACGTTTCTCGCGTTGTCTGGGAATTTCGAAATACTCCACTGTATTAGACACTGAAGACGCATTTGGTACAGACATTTATGATGAAAACGCAATAAAGGCCATTGCAATCGAATTGGACGAGAATGAATCCCAAAATCCTGGACTTATTTTGTCGTCAAATAATGAAGTATAAATGCACATTTTTAGGAAGAATCCATGTCATCGATCACTATCACAAAACGCAGCGGTATGCCCCAAAAGTATCAAGTTCCCAAACAAAATAAATATCTAGATCAATTGTGTTCAATTGCTCCTCGTTTATCCCACTGTAACACAAAGGAAGTGGCAAAACAGGTCACTTTAGGTGCGAATATGTCTACAGTGGAATTGGCCGAACATGTGGCTGAAGTGTGTGCGTCTTTGACGGTGCGACATTGGCAGTATGGTGCTCTAGGTGGGCGTGTTGTTGTCAGCATGCTTCACCGCCAAACGCCCAAAACTTTTGTCGAGTCTGTGTTGCAACTTCGCGAGACATTGGCCACAGAGTTTATCAACACATGCCTTCGTCACAAACAGACACTCAATGACATGATCGTACATGAACGAGATTTTCAATATGATATTATGGGAATTCGGACTTTACAGAGGTCATACCTGCTCAAAGTACAGAATGTGATCGTGGAAAGGCCGCAGTATATGCTTATGCGTGTAGCTGTGGCTTTACACGGGGATAATATTGACATGGTTCGCAAAACATATGAAGCAACGTCGAAGCTTCTTTATACACATGCTACGCCAACCCTCTTTCATGCAGGCCTTGCAAAACAACAGTTGGCGTCATGTTTTTTGATGACGATGGCAGATGATTCGATCGAAGGAATCTTTGAAACGCTCAAAAGATGTGCCCTCATCTCCAAAGGCGCCGGCGGTATCGGCCTGTCGATTTCGAACATTAGGGGCTCTGGCTCCCCCATATTGGGCACGAATGGCGTCTCAAATGGTCTTACACCAATGTTGAGAGTCTTTAATGACACCGCGCGCTATGTTGATCAAGGCGGCGGAAAACGTAAGGGTTCATTTGCGATGTTCATTGAGCCACATCACCCAGATATCTTGGACTTTCTTGAACTAAAGAAGAACCATGGTGTCGAGGCCGAAAAGGCTAGAGATTTATTCTATGGTCTGTGGATCTCGGATCTATTCATGCAACGCGTGGAAGCAAATGGACCTTGGTCGATCATTGACCCGACCCAGTGTCCCCAATTGCAAGATGCTGTCGGTGACGAATATCGCAAACTCTACGAGGAATGTGAGCGCAATGGCAACGTTGTGAAAACGTTCGAATCGTCCAGAGAAGTATGGTTTGCGATCCTAGATGCTCAAATCGAGACGGGAACACCGTATATGATGTACAAGGACGCTTGTAATAAAAAATCAAACCAACAAAATTTGGGTACGATCCGCGGTTCAAATTTATGCTGCGAGATCGTCGAGTATACGTCTCCCGATGAAGCGGCTGTATGTACGTTGGCGAGCATTGCATTGCCAGAGTGCATCAGAGCAGGAAAATTCGATTTTAAGCAATTAGAACAAGTAGCCAGACTTGTAACAAGAAATCTCAATCGAACGATCGATGTTAATTGGTATCCGATTCCACAAGCGAAAGCCAGTAACATGAAACACAGACCTATTGGCATAGGCGTGCAAGGATTGGCAGATTGCTTTCAGATGCTAAATATGCCGTATGAATCGGTGGCCGCCGCCGCACTGAACAAAAACATTTTCGAGACCATTTACTATGCAGCTTTGGACGAATCTGTCGAAATGGCCAAAACAGATGGCCCATATCCAAGTTTTAAAGGTTCGCCTTTCTCACGCGGACTCACACAACTGAATCTTTGGGGAGGCATACACTCTGATGAAAGACATCCATGGTCAACACTCAAACAAAAACTCGTCCAATACGGCGCAAGGAATTCCCTATTAACAGCTCCAATGCCGACCGCTTCCACAGCGTCCATCCTGGGCAACACTGAATCATTCGAACCCAGAACATCGAATCTCTATACTAGAAGAGTTCTTGCGGGAGAATATATTGTTATTAACAAGTATTTGCAACAGGCTCTGATCAGACGGGGCATTTGGTCCGACAATATAAGCAATAAATTGATTCAACACCGTGGTTCTATTCAAAAGATAGAGGAAATACCCGAAGATATTCGAGAGACGTTCAAAACCGTCTGGGAAATATCTCAACGAAAAATTATAGACATGGCCGCCGACCGTGGTCAATACATTGATCAATCTCAGTCATTGAATATTCATTTGCCGGAACCGACGAGGGCTATCCTCACTTCTGTGCACTTCTATACATGGAAGAAAGGTCTTAAGACAGGACAGTATTATTTGAGGTCAAATCCGAAGGTGAAAGCTTTACAGTTTACGGTTCAAGCAAAGAAACAGAAGATAGAACTACAAGAAGAGGAAGATTGTGTAATGTGTTCAGCATAAAATAATAGTGATTCAAATACATTTTTTTTTACCATACAAACTGTTTAAATTTTGGCAATAGACTGGCACGCACCCATTCTCCTTCATTATTTTGTACCCAAGTTTTTTTGGCCAACCGTTTACCATTTTCTATATCACTTATCCTTTTTATCAACGTTGCCCTATTGCCATCAACCGGAGAACCATGGGATATGAGCTGATCCTTGATAAACGAGGTCGTATAATCTTCCCATGTTTGATGGTCATTTTCCAAACGGAGTAATCTGTCAATAATATCTTGTTTTGTACCGGCTGCCAGGATACCTTCTTTTTTGGCCTCTTTTACCAATTGTTTCTTTTTTAGAATTTGATATATATTTACCAAAAACTCTTGGTATATATTTTCAATCTTCTCAATTTGTTCTTTTTTTGCGTTTTGATAGTCGATGTTTCTTTTAAATTGTCTTTTAGAGCCCCGGATTATCTGACTATCAAATTGACTCATTTTTTGTTTGTAAAATGTGTTACTATTTTGCAGTTCTTTTTTAAGATCCACCTCCAGTCCTTTTTTAAGATCCGCCTTTCCTTCGTTTAGCATTAGATGACATTCATCGTGCATCGCCATAACAATGTTATCCATACATTCTACCACAAATTTCATTGTGAAACTTTTTGTGGTGGGTTTTTTTTCTAAATGTTGAAGAATCCTTTCCGAAGCTTCTCTTTTACGCAGTGTCTCTTCGTGCTCTTTGGGTAAAAAGCCTCTGTGGCGCCGTATAAGTAAACTGTCGGATATACCAATTTGCATTTTAATATACACAAGTCACCTTTATAGTGTCAGGCTTTAAATATTATAGGAACAATTGGGAGCTTCGGCGCACAACTGTTTCAGAACATTCATGCCCGATGTGATCTCGGGCACAAGCTGTCCGAGATCAAGTAATGTTCGCCGCATTTCTGGCAGTATGACTTTCACATCGGCAAGAGTGGTCTGGACTTCGGGCGCAATCGCCACAAGGTTTGAGACAAGGACAGACATTAAAATTATATGCAATGATATAAATAGGCCAATGGCAACATAAATGGCGATTTGAAGCCTTGATACTCGATGGGTATTTAATTCATCATAGTCTGATTGCATTTGTTAGGGTTCATAGTTATTTTTATAGTCAAAATGAGTTTTAATTATTTATTCCGTATTATTTTTTTTTCTGAGCGCTCTGCGGATGGCATCTGAACTGGAATTCCCGTTGACGCCATATTGTTTCAACTGGCCTCCTCTGGCGGCGGCGCGCAATTCCGAACGACTCCATTGACTATAATCTTTTGGCGGTTCCCCAGATCTTGGCCTTGTTCGGCTGCTTTCCTGAGTCGGCTTTGATTTCTTAGGGGCTGGCGCCCTTCTGTTCGGTCTTGTTCGTACCGTACTATCTACTGCTAGTTTTCGAACAGTCTTTGTCTTTGTTTTCTTGACAACCGGCTTTGGTCTCTTTTGTGGAGCGCGTACTGCACGTTCTTTTTTCTTTGCGATGGGCGTTCCCGCGGCCGGTTCAAAATAGACAATATCACGCATCATAGAATATACATGCCACTTGTTTACGCGACTAAAAGAAGCCGCAAATAATTCAATTCTTTTGCCGGCACCGCCCCCACCTCCCACAAATTTACCTTTGGGGTCGCACTTTTGAACACTCTTAAGTCCTGCAGTAGGGTGCCAATTATCTGCAAATAATATATGTTCGTCGTTATATGCGATTGCAGTTCTAGAATGTTCAAAGGCATTGATTTCAACGGGGATCCCCGAATCTAACAGAGATTCAATCAGGCGGCCGTTTTCGTAGACCATCGGTGCTTTAAAGTATTCATCTTCTCTTTTCTCTTTTGGGTTTAGTGGCTCAGGCGGGAGACCAAAGTGTTTTCTGGTTGCCTCCGGTTTCCAAATAGATTTATTGAAATAGTTCTCATCCACTCCGCAGATAGGAATGTATCGAAATGGACCAAATTTTAAACGGCTTCCTAGTTCATCCAACATCTGTCCAATGTCTTCCATGGTCTCGCGGCGGCCCCACATTTTTTTCCAGCTTCTCCGAACTTTAGAGATATCATGACCCGACAATTGTGCACAGTTTATAAATCCGACAAAGGAACAAGCGCCTTCCTCACCCTGATCCACACATTTATAAGTGGCAATTGTGTTTGCCACTTGAGGAAATTCTTTCGAAAATTGTTGTTTGTATTCTTTAACCTGATCGTCGTCCAATGTGATCCAACTGACGTCGTGAGAATCAACGGAGGCAGAGCGATAGCCCATGGCAGCTGCAGATTTAGAACGTGCGCGCGCATAGTTTGAAGCAGTCTCTTGCAAAGCTAATCGCTGATCGTGATAAGACATATATGTGATATAATTTGTATATTAAATAGTGTTAAAAAATAGTATTCTTATTTTTTTATTTTATTTGATTAGATGAATACGAGTGGTGATTTATTCGTAACTCCGCCAGAAACGAGTGGCAAACCGGCGCCATCGGCCGCTAAAGTTGGCATGAGTGTTTTTTTGTCCTTTTTGAGGGCATGAGGAGCGGCAACTGAGAGAGCAAGCAACGCGATCGATACGTACTGAACGGTGTTAAAATGGATATCCGATTCGACCATTTTACATAATTTGTCATAGTTTTGGATCTGACCGAGTGTGGCACCAGCGGCGGCGATCCCGATCACAACGACCAGTGTCCAGACCAAGATGGCGGCCCGTTGTGTAGTTTCGGCATTTTTCCTCCTAGCCATAAGCCAGACGGCATTGGCAAAGAACGAGGTCGTCAAAGCAGCCCCTGCGACAGTGGGGGCGGTATGGATATCGGAATCGGGGCATTTGTCATCTACTTCAAAGACAATGAAAAACTGGAGGGCGGCGGCGACGGCCATAGCGAGAGCGACAAGACCAAAAAAAGCAGATTTAGCTGTAGACATTTAAGAATTATATAACAAACTTATATACAGTAAAAAAGTCAATCGCGTATATTCAGACGAACGTATTCTCTATATACAACTGACTTGCCACCTGCTTCTACGAGAAGACTTTCAGTCGCTCTGAGAGAAGAAACAGATTCGGTCAATCCCCGTAGACATGGTAAATTACGGATTGGCAGCAAGGACGCTAAAGTATTATTCATTTTTTTAATCAAAAGCCTAGTGACAAACAAAGGAGTTACTGATAACCCGGGTTTCATTTCAAAATCAATGTTGGCATCCGCTCCATGCTCCAGAATGATCCTACAGTGCTTTTCATTGTCCAGACACCAACATATGAGAGGCTTTCCGTTCAGAAACGAATCTGGAGAATTATTTCGCAAGAAACGTTTCAACTTTTTTTTAGTGATATTCATGTTCAATTGCCAAAAATTTTGGTCATATAAACAAACAATAATATATTCGCAAAGAATGACCAAATTTTTCTTAGAACTCAAACTATTATGGATTTATCGTTAAAGGGTCTTTGGGATCTTTTTTTCACACAGGCGAATTGCCACGCAACACATAACAAATAGGTACCTATTGTGGAAGTAATAATAACCACAATAATAAGCCGCGTATCCTCCCAACTAATTCCTGGTGGAATGGGTATTACAAAGGGATCACAGTATGTGCGTCCTTCTTCATACGTTGTAAATTTTCTAGGACATGGGTCGCAGTCAGCCAGCCAACCATCGTTCGAGTAATATTGTAACTTGCATGGAACACATTTACTAGTGATACAACTTTCCTGACCCCAATTGCAATATTGTTTTCCGGCGACAGTGCCCCGAGGACATGGCCACATATGGGTCAATTTTTGATCAGATTGCAATACCCAGTGTTCTGTATTTGTTCCAAAGTTTGTATTGTGTAAATATTTATGAGTTTCCCTAGACTCTGAATCCCCTCCAAACCTATATATTTTTTCATTTTTTTCGTCAGGGATAAGAACATTTGAGCCGGTCACGCCTATCCGTTTACCAATGAAATTGTTCTGAAAATCATCCAACTGGTCGTTCGGAACGTCCGATGGTATGTAAGACCACCGGGTTTTACCATCCGTATATGTGATCATTTTGCTCGACAAATATCCGAGCGCATTTCCCGGCAAATCGTCTATAGCTACGCCTCTGTACGGAGATTCCTCGCAATGAGAGGCAGTCGTCAATTCCGGCTTGCATTCATACACAATTACAAACGGCTCGCGGGTATTTTCATATAAAGGATATGTGGAAACGGCCAAAATAGAACGACCCACGGCAATATCTCTCCCAAATGCACGGTATGTAGCTTTTCCCAGGTCTGGAGGTATAATTGGACTAAAGACGGAGTAATCCCAGAAGTTGATGACTGGTAAACTTTCATTATTGGGCTGTATCCACAGGTCAAGATCCCACATATATACACGCCCATAATTTTTACCATCATTGTCTTCCATGAATCGATTGGTATCGCCGGGGGCAGAGACGTACAAACTCGTTCCCCATTCTCCCAATTGACCGGATAACGCCACCGCATACCCAAATTGCTGAAAATCGAAATAAGGGACACGGACCGGATCCAAAGGCCCACTACTGTAATATGGTTGTTGGGGTTCACTACAAACCCTTTGGAACGCTATCATGTCCCAATCTGATATCTGAGGTTTGTCGTCAGTGAACACGCCGGCATAACGCGGAAACAACGTGGTATCCTTATGAGATTTGTAATAATCCTTTGTATTCTTAAAGTTGGCTTCTTTGATGGAAGTGCCCAAAGGATAACCCCAAGTATCATACAATGACCGACATGACTGCAAAAGATTGCCATTATATACAAAAGCATATCCTATTGTCGCCCCGTCATAATTATTTGTGGCGTTGTTTGTGATGCCTGGAGCGCCGACGACCCATGATTGATTTTGAACGTCCACAGAAAACCCGAATCGATAGGGTTCGACTTGAATCACGTTTTTATCTGGGCGGATGTCTGTCCATTCAGAATCCTCAGGAGCAAAGGGTCTCCAGAGTTTGACTAGGTTTTGATCTGGAAATCCGAATAACACAAGATCGCATTGATTATTCAGAGCAAATATCTCAGAGTGAATGTCAGTATACTTGTACGAACCGTCGTGGAAACGAAGTGTGGTATTTTTATCGGTCTGTAACAGTGTACATGCGTCTGAAATACCAATGTCGTCTGGCATCAGATCGATATCGACGGTCTCCTCCAGATATGCGTTCACAACGAACAGCGATATCAAAAATATAAAAAGACGAATCATTGTAAGATAAAAAAGGCAAAGTTTATAGTTATTTTTTTTTCTTGCGCATAATTGTAAGCTGTAGTACAGAGGAATTGCCCACTGATTTTTTCAGTTCTAACATTTTTGTCTCGAATTTTTTCAAGGTATATGAAATATCAATCGTTTCAGATCCAACCTGGAAAATGTAATCTTCCTTTCGTATGCCCTTTTTCCATGCCATTTTGTGCGGGTCGCAGCTGTCTATCGTTAAAACACCTTGCTTTGTATCGCGAACTTTTAAACCCCATGATACATCTTTTTTCAAATGAAACTTGACGGGATAGCAATCGCTGAAAATAGCCATGCGCGCATGTTGCAGTGCCGCATCCTTGGGGTGAAAAAGTAAGGATTCAGCGCCAATCGTCGGAATCTCAACCGAACAAAGATTGTGCTTTCTCAATAGCTTCGAATACCTTAGGATCTTTTCATTTGTCACGTCGCGACATTTGCGCCCCTGTTTTTGGTCACGACACTGTTGGGCAGATTCTTGCAAGGCGGGCAATGTACAAGGTGTCTTGTATCCTACGCGGCTCTCGAATTCGAGAACTGAACAGTACACACAAGCCGCCGCCAATGCCGCGCCACCATGAGGCAGTTTAAACTGATTGTCAGCTTCATCCTCGTCATCAGGATGAACATGTCTATAAAAAATGTCGAGCTTGGCTTTAGCACAGCGAATGATACTCTCGATGGCCATGAAATGCCAGTCGTGTAGAATGTCCTCGATCTTGCGGCGAATACGCCACTTATTACGCTCATGAGATTTTGGCTTCTTACCGAGCATTCTTCCTTTACGCGTTGTAATCCGACAGTCTCGGTGCGTCATGCCTGGAGTATGTTCCCACTGAGACTTATTCGCCACACCATCATCCGTCAACCTTAAACTAAATTTGCTCTGGTATAACTTTTGAACAGTCCCGCAGCCAGTACACGTAGAATGTCCCTGGCGTTCATAATCCACGAAAAAAGACGATGGGCGTCCACAGCGTTGATTTACACAGAAGCGCGTGGCATGCGTGACCACTATCTCTGTGGAATCAGAACCCCGAGAAATAAGTTCAACAACCTTCTCACACGGAGTTTGTTTTGTAATTAATTGTTTACCAACTTGGCTAATAAAACTATATTCACTGCTGTTTTTACGCGAATTATTCGCTCCCCATATCACCGTTGCTCTTCTTTCGCGATTCTGCACAACTTTACACTGCTGCGACACGAAATCTCGTTTTCTAATCAGGTCCACTACGGTATCACGGCCGGGCATATTATTGTTGTAGTATATTTGTGGTGGGTGTTTAAGAAAAATATATGACTAAATTATTTGATTTTTATGATTGACCAAATTTTTAGTCCAATCTCGGACCAAAATTTTGGTCCGAGATTGACCAAAATTTTGGTCAATCTAAATTGCATGCGATGGTCAAAGTCGGTTCCAAATTATAGGTCAGGTGGATCCAACCATCCGGGATATATATAATGTCTCCGGGTCCCAACTTACAAAAATATGGCGTTTCTTCCGAGTTGTCATCCATGATGATTGAATGAAACACCGAAGATGCGGTTTTGCCATCTCTAAAAAATTTATAGTTTGGTTCGTGAATAACCCACATTCTACTTCCAAATACAACTTCGTTAGAAACATGGCCATGACTATGGTAGTGAAATCCTTTGTAAGCGCCATTTAATCCAATATATTTTGAAACATTTGGTTCAAAACAATGAAATTCATCTTCTATTTCTTGTGGAAACATTGTAAAATTATTAGCCTTACAATTCGCAATGCCAAAAGTGTCGCAATTGTCTGTCAATCCCCATAAATAAACATTCTTTTCTGGAGCAGAGGTCATTTCTGTCGGACCAAATCCATGATGTACATACTTACGAATAAACTCTTTAAGTTTCATACTTTGCCATCGTTTTGTAGGAGGAGAACGAGTTCCCGGATAATCAACGCCTACTATTCTCTCTCCATATTTATCTAGAATGTTTTTCAATGTAATGTGATTTCGAAATTTTTGGTTTAGACTGGTCCCTCGAAGAACAAAAGGGTTATCTGGATATACAGCCGGCCACGTTTTAAATGTTGGAAAATCGCAATCTATTTTTTCCAAGCTTGTCAAGATCATTTCATTAGACGCCAAAACATATACAATGTTCAAAAATATCAAAACAAATGTAATACACTGCATTCTTAAAAGGTTATGCATTATTTATAGTTCGTTTGAAATAAAAATAATTATCTATTAGTATAAATATACACGAACTTTTAAAGAAATGTCAAATGCCTGTTTTTCTTCGGATAATCTCCCAGGTGAAGATTGTAAAGACCCACAGCGAGGTCAATTTTCAATACCAACCGGTGGTCCATGGGTTGATATCGGCACGTTCAAAAAGAATTATAAAGTAACTTACTTCAAATATGCCGCCAAAATTGCATATAATATCTTTTATGACAATCGCGAGTCTTCAAACGGGCCTGTATGGAAATGCAGTTGTCCCGATTATAAATTTAACGATAGGTTTGAAAATCACACCTGTTGTAAACATATCCAAGCTGTGATTGATCAAAATATGGGGACTGACCGCGAAGGCGGGAATTATGAAAGTTTTTTGGTCGAACACATTGACTAAAATTTTGGTGAATCCTGGACTATTTGTAATAAACTATTTAGGAGCGAACAAACGATTTACAAAAATGTCATATAGTAAAAAAAAATCTGCGCATAGAAAAACAATATTATTAGTCAGTGACCACTTGTTAGTTCATAGTGGTGTTGGTATACAGAGCAAACTGTTAGCAGAAGGACTGGTTAAATTAGGAAAATGGAGAGTTGTACAAATCGCTGCAATGCCAAATGTACCCAAAGTTGAAATAATTGAATACGGGGAATATATTAAATTATATCAAACACACGACTTTGGCGATATGAGTCAATTTAAACGGATATCGAACATAGAAAAACCGGACGTAATGATTATATTCTCCGATCCACACCGGTTTGATTGGGTATTTAGCAATATTGAAAAAATAAACAAAACATGTCCAATCATATATTGGCATGTTTGGGACAGTGGGCCTGCTCCACATTACCTCAAAACCTTGTATAATCTTTTTCAGGGTATAAATTGTATTTCAAAAAAAACATTTGATATGTTGGGAGAAATAGGTGTCGGTAACATAAGGTATGTACCACATGGATTCGATTCAAATATATTTTATAAAATGGAAAAGTGTGATGCAAATGCATTTAAAACCGTATTATTAGGTGCAGAACGGTTTCAAAAAAACACGTTTGTCTGTACATGGGTGAATAGGAATATGCCTAGAAAACGCCCAGGTGATGTTTTGCGTATATGGGCATTGTTTTTGAAACAATTAAAAGTCATTGACAAAAACGCAGATGCAATACTTATAATGCATACAAACCCTGACAAATATAACACAGAGGCGTCTGATTTAAAAACGATTGCTGAATATTTATTGGGATTGGAAATAGGAAGAGATGTGTTTTTTCCACCTGAAACAAACGCACCTTTTGAGTATATGAACGCTCTATACAACATTTCGGATGTCTGCATCAATATAGCATACAATGAAGGTTTTGGTTTATCTACAATAGAAGCTATGTCTACAGGTTGTCCCATCATTGTTAATGAAACGGGAGGTCTCATAGAACAAGTTGATCAAAACCAATCAAATGGTATATCAATTCCACCCTGTGCTCGTATACTTGATGGTGTATTGGCGCCGTATATTTTCAAAGATTTATGTAATTGTGACGATGTTGTTAGGGCTCTATTGAAGATATACAAGGATAAAAAGACAACATACAGTGAAAATGCATTAAAATTCGTATCAAAAAGATACGCGTTGTCTAAAATGATACATCGTTGGGATAACTCCCTTGAACATGTTCTTCGAGAATATACAAGGCGGAAAGAATAAAAAACCTTTTGACTAAGGTGGAAAATCTTTGACTAAGGTGGAAAATCTTTGACTAAGGTGGAAAATCTTTGACTAAGGTGCAAAACATAATAGATAAACTAAAAAAAATATTGCCTCCCCATAAACAAGTGACTCATTTATATGTTCCTACTATTAATGTTACTATTCGACTAAATTTTGAAGCGCCTTCACCACTTCTTTCTGAAGTTTAGAGTTATCATTGTGTGAGTTCTTCTTTAGTAATTTTTTAACCCGTTTGATCAACTTGGCCATATCTCCAACTTCGCCTTCATATCCGTGAATGTATTCGATGGCGCTCTCCAGTCTTTCTTTGTCCATCTCTTTGTACTCCTGGTCTCCCAAATTTGCGTACTTCATGTCAAGTATAGGTGTAATCTTAAAGACAACCATTCTCGAAAATTCCTCAAACATTGCCAATTTAGACTTCTTTGTCGATGACTTCTTTTTTGCTGGTGCCTTTTTCTTTGCCAATTTAGACATATGCTAAAACAATCAACTTCCTAAATACTAGCCATTTGTTAAACAGGTTTTAGTCGACTAAAAATTTGGTCCGTTTCTCTAACAATGACTAAACTAAAAAGACTGATCGTCCATGCTGGCAAAAAACTCGCGTTTGATATGAAATTGATGCCAGACGGTACTTGGAAGACTACATATGGACCGGGATTCTTCAAGAAGAAGAAAAAACGACCTAAAACAGGCCGAATGGCAAGCCTTATGCGAAAACATAATAAATGGTTAAATAGATAAACTAAAAAAATTTATTTTCTCTTAAAAAACGAAGTATCATCTCCGGTGTCATTGACGTATAGGTGTAGTATCCCAAAGAATAATCGTAGTTCTCTTTCTGTCTCATGATGCCATACGTGTGGCCAAATCTCCCAGAAGCCTTTCCATCAATTGTAGACTGTTTGTAGAGCTGTAATGCGGACAAATCACCCTGACGCATCTTCCTCTTTAATATTTCACGACTATCGACTTCGTACCTTCGCATCAATGGTCTATATATTTCTTGTTCGAATATTGGACAGTGATCCAGCGAGTTGCCTAATGTGCGAAAGAATACCGCGCAATCAACAGACCGATTATTACCGTATTGTGGACGAGTAGTATCGTAGAGAAATCTTGGCACCGAGATGATCTTGTGACGCGACACACTAGTGCCCGGCGGACGAACCGTGCATCGGAAGCACGACCAATCAAAATCAATGAAACGGGTACATTTTTTGCGCATATTATAGTAGACGTTGCTGACGTGACAATCTCGGTGAGTAAATTGTGCATCCTTTTGCAATTTACGAATGGCAAGACAAAAGGATTCCACCATTGTATACACCAGACGGTCCGGACGATATTTTTGATGTAATGTATTCATAAAACCATACACAGAAGGCTCTTCCATCTGCCCCGAACACACGACGAGCGCATCTCCTCGAAAAGCGACAAAGTGAAGTTTCGTGACATATCTATTTGCATTTCTCCAAACGTGATAGTGTATGACCGCATCGAGGATGTATTTGAGTTGCATGGCTGGATCTGTTGTCGTTTTGAGGACAACCCATTCTCCTTGGTGAATAGCCTTCAGGTACAACACATTTGTACTTTTATGCCTCTTTTGTTTTAAAGCTCTGGAAATATCCACCTCTTTGAATGATGACGACACCTTTCTCGCTAATTGACACTCTGGCATACTCTTTAGAGCCGCTTTAATGCCGTGCGCCATGCGATACATCGATTCTGTGTGCTTTGTATGCATGCCAGAGATAAACACCTTCAGGTTATCGCCTTGAAATTTGACAAAGAGTCCGTTTATAGATTCTGTCTGCCATACCTTTTGTGGTCTCTCGTATTGTGCCACTCCTTCTGCGTCAAAGCCGCTAATATAATTGACGATACGATGCGACTGTTCTGGAAATCTGTAATCTTCCGATATCAGAGCCATATAGGGCCCCAGGTCAAAGCCAAATGGGTCTATGGCTGGCGCGCGTACCTGTTCAACCCTTCTCCGTTTCTTTGGCCGTGCGTTTCTGAATGCTAATGCGGACATGTTTTTGTATTATGAACGATCCCTAAATATGTCGAAAATTTTGGTCAAGAGATTACCAAAATTTTGGTCATCATTCGCCAAAATTTTGGTCATCATTCTTCAGAGTCCTGAACCCGGATATTTTACCAAAATTTTAGTCCCGGATATTTTACCAAAATTTTGGTAAACATTTCTGACAGGAAAAAACTTTATCACAAATAATATGGCCGCCATCACAACTTCTCAAGATCTTATGTCGGCTTCCGCACCATCGGCGAACCCACCGACTTTCGAAATAAGCTTATCGGATGCGCAAACGCATTTGGGAGGCAAATCAACCCAACAGGATTGTGGAATCGCTCTGGAAATGGATGGATGGTCAGTATTTGGTATTTTCGATGGTCATGGTGCGGATGGCTTCAGTAACGTTGCTTCTGAAACTGCTGCATCGTTTGTATCTCGCCCGGGGTTTTACGCAGAGTTTAAAAAAGATGTTCAACGGACAGCGGAGACGCTTTTCGAGGCAATGCAGCGTTCAAATTTCGAATTCGCGTTACAAAAACTAAAGGAAATGGGGACCAAACATGAAGTTCGTCATGGTCACATTTATTGTAAACGTGCCGCTCATCTTCGTGGGGGCACTACTGCCACTTTGGTGTTTATGGAACGCAGTGGTCTGGTGACAACAATGAATGTGGGCGATTCTGATGCATGGATGTATTCTGACAGTGTTTCTACTAAATTGTCAGCGGACCATTTTCCAGAAACGCCCGAAGAATATGATCGTTTGATGTCTGTGAATACTGTAGAAGGATCTGCGGGAAAGGAGTCTCTAAAGAAAACACAGTGTGTTTACGACCGTCCTGGTAGGATGATGCCTCGTGGGTTGACGGACGAAATTCCGTCCGATGCTGTCCGCAGTTCTGGGGAGCTTTGTCCTTATTACATTTGCAATCTTGATAAAAAACCGGCAACGTTGGTACAGGTAACAGACGAGAAAGGCAGGGTCCATAAACTAGCCATGACTCGTGCTATTGGCGATGAGAATCTGCGCAAAGGGGGTCTTATTTCTCGCCCATCTGTTTCTCAACACCAGATCACAGAAACGTCGGTTATAAAAATAGCTTCCGATGGATATTGGGACGCTATAAAGACTGCGGATGAATTGGATAAAACGCGCGCCGCCATTGACCGCATTGGTTTAAATGCCAATGAACTTGCTTCCGACTGGTTTACCAATACAAAAGAGATTTCTGACAGTTTCTTTGGAGATGTTGGCGATAACATGTGGGGATACATTGCTACAATAGATTTAAATTAATATTACTATAGTAGATTTAAACTAATTTCGCTTGTATATCTTTCCAAAATCTTAAGTGAGGGCCGAGTGGAATATAATGACATGCCACCGTATCTAAAATCCTTTTTGGTATGCCTCTGGCCTTTGCTTCGCCCACTGAAACCATGAAACATTCGGGCAGTCGCGGGTTCCGTTGGCAGTCTGAGCAAATATTCCAACCGAATACATTTGCGCGGGTTTTTGTACCACAACCTTTACATTTACTTCGAAAATAGTCGTCTGCAGCAGATCTCCAGGTGAGTCTGGCGTGTCTATTCCGAGTTCGACGTTTGCAAGCCAGTATTTCCTTACAAAATCTTGGCCAAGAACAGTTACAGAAGGACTGTCCAAATACTTTTAGATAAGAATACATACGAACCTTGGAGCGCCACTTATGAAGCCGAACTCTTCTGCGCATTTGCTTCTGCAGCCATTCTCGCGTGATCAATTGCGTTCTGTCACTGTACCGCAGATGATCAAAGATATGATAGACAAGTTCAATGGGTAATTCTGGTAACATTGAGATTTACCAAATTTTTAATGAATATTAGACTCGACAAATAAAAAAATCACATATGCTTAATATTATATATCATCAAAATCAAATGGACTTTCATCAACTTCTTCCTTTTGTTCTAATACTAACGAAGTCGTTTCTGGCAATTCTCCGTATGATTTTAGATTTCTAACCTCTTCGTCCGAATATTTCATAATAACGTCACACTTTGAGTCTTGATAGTCTCTTAGAGATACAAGTATAATGTCCGACAACCTGATCCATATTTTATTTCTCATGGCTCCGCGGATATGCGCTAATCTTTTGACGCCATCAAAGCACTGAACATCACATCTCCCATTTCCAAGCATTTTGGTAACCTGAGCATATTCTTGTCCGTCATCTTTGTATTCAAGTTCTCGTTTTCTTGTTCCTGTTGATTTTTTTTTAGGACCTTTACTTTTTCGTTTTGGCATTTTTTTACTAAAATTTTAGTGCCTAAATAGGAATCACATTCGATGAACATAAGTGATCTATAAATGATGAAATGAATATATAGAACAAAAGATCATGTTGACTTTTCAACATATTGGCACTGCCCGCCACCGTGATTCTGAGTATTGCATCTCTGTTCGTTTGTATGGCCGCCAAGCAGATGGGAAATCCATCTCATTGACTGTTTCTGGCGTCTCTGCGTATGGTTTTTTGTCTACGAAATGCGATGCGACGTTTCAACACCGCGTGTCTTCTTTGTTGCAATGGTGGTTGTCCATGCAACGCACCAATCAATCCACGAAGAAATACAAGAAAGAAAATGGTGACGACAAACCACCGGACCAAATTTTTAGACAATGGAACACGTGGTGGTTTGAGCAATGCGCGGTATCCAGTATCAAATGGACCAAGCATGCTGGCTACAATATTCGTTCGGTATTGCCCGGCAAAGGACCGGACGTATGGCGCTTCGAAGTCAAACGCTATGAACACTACAGAGGCCTACTCGCCATGTTCAAAAATCACGACCATTTCTACGAACAATTGGTCCAATTTCGACGAAAAATGTCGAATTATTCTGGTGGAAAACCTGTTCGCTCATTCCCGGCCTCTGTATCGGCTTATGTCGATGAACGCGACCTGTACGAGACCATGTTTAAACCCGAATTGGTGTGGATGGTCGATCACCAACTACCCGCCTGCTCCTGGATGACGGTCAATAACGCTAAAGCGGTACAACATGGATCTTCATGTGACTTGAACTTTACATGTGGTCACGAAGACGTTATCCCTTGCTCGGATCCGCCTATTCCAATGGCTCCTTTCAGAGTTCTATCCTATGATATCGAAGCAGTGCCTTATGTCAATCCAGAGACGGGCGAATGTGAATTCCCCGACCCCAAGCGCGATTCCATCGTGACTATCGGCGTCGCGGCATTTGATATGGTCTCTGCCGAAATGAAACAGACAGTATTCATGCTTGAAATTGAAGGCCAGGAACAATGCCAACAACTCTCCGAACTCTCCGATGAGATGAAAACCGACGATTTTGACCCGTCCACGACAACCGTTTGTTCGTTTATTGACGAATCGGACATGCTGGCTGCTTTCGCCAATTATATTCGGGAATATGACGCGGACGTGATCACCGGCTATAATGTACTCAATTTCGATAACGTCTATCTTTTGCAAAGAATTCAGGCACTGTGCGGCTGTGAAATTGGCAGCCAATGTTCTGAATGTGCTCAAGCGCGAACATTCTCCCGAATTGACAGGCCATCGACGCTTAAGAAGAAATATACACATACGAAACAGAGAGGAGGTCAAGAATCTTGGGAAGCATGGATCGAAGGCCGTGATTGGATGGACGTCTACCGTGTCGTCATGACCGACCACAAACTCCGGTCTTATAAACTAGACAATGTTTGTTCCGAATTACTCGGCACAAAAAAGATTCATATTGATTACGAAGACATCCCGAAACATCAACAGACGCCTGCCGGCCGCGAATTTCTGGCACAATATTGCGTGAAGGATGCTTGGCTACCGTGTCAGATCATTGTCAAGCGATGTAAACTGGTGAATGCTTTGCAGATGGCCCAAGTGACAGGCGTACCATTGACAGATATCCTTCACCGAGGTCAGCAGATTCGAACTCTTTTGTTAATGCTTCAATTTGTCAAGGCAAGGTGTCGAAAAGATCCTGAACATCCGCGCTGGTACTTGCCAGACGAATCCGGCAATAAGCCGCCGCCAATCGATGGCTTTGAAGGAGCCGTGGTTATTCGTCCATTGCCTGGTTTCTATCAAACGCCCGTGGTAACTCTAGACTTTGCCAGTCTATATCCGTCGATTATGAGGGCCTATAACATGTGCTTTAGTACTTTGGTGCCTTCTCTGGCCGAAGCCAAACGCAGAAAGCTGAAATGGTCGGAAGAAACACACAATATCAAAGACCCAGAAGATCCAAATTACCCTGAAGTAAGGCCTGTCCGCAGCTTTGATTATCCCGAAGGTGGTAAATTCGAGTACGTTGCCAAAGACACGGACGTCAGTTTTGTTACATCCAAAACACGCGTAGGCATTCTCCCTGAAATTTTAGAGCAATTGCTCAGCAACCGCAAGAGAGTAAAAAAATTACGCAAACAATTCCACGAAAAATCGATGGACTATGCCGTCCTCGATGGTCGACAATTGGCTCTAAAAGTATGTGCCAATTCTGTCTACGGCTTTACAGGGGCGGGCATGGGCTATCTCGGCGAAAAAAGAATCGCATCATCGGTTACAAGAGTTGGTAGAGGCATGGCCAATCATACAAAATGGATGTGCGAAGATCGCTACAAAGACCATGGCCTACAAATCGTTTACGGGGATACTGACTCGGTATTCGCGAACATTCCGGCCTCTATGTGTGACACGAACTGCTCTCAAGAAGAACTCATCGCCAAAGTCGATAAGATAGGTGATGAAATGGGCAAGTTTTGCACGCAGGCATTTCTACCACCCAATGATCTAGAATACGAAAAGTTTTACTATCCTATCCTCTTGAAAGGCAAAAAGAGATATGCGGGACATAAATTCGAGCCAGGACTAGCGCCAAAACTTGATGTAAAGGGTTTCGAATGCGTGCGGCGTGATTTCGCCCCAATTGTCAGCAAAACCCAAAAGAAGATTCTCATCAAATTATGCAAAGAGAATAATGTTCAAGGGGCCATCGATCTGGCACGAGAAACGGTTGTCCGCTTACTTGAAAACGATGTTCCAATTGAAGACCTCACCATGTCCAAGCAATTGACCAGAAAACCAGAGGATTACAAGAATCCAGCACCACATACAGAACTAGCCAAACGTCTACAGAGAGAACAACCCGCACACATTGCCCCAAAAACAGGCGACAGGATAGACTTTCTAATCAGACCCGGTTACAAAGGAGAAAAGACATGTATGCGCGCAGTAACACCAGAAGATGTCCGAGAAGGCAGAGAGGCAGCCGATACACGCTGGTATTTGTCAAATCAATTACAACAACCTCTGCAAAGAATCTTTGACATGATCATGGACAATGCCTCGGAAATTTTTCAAGTCAATCAGACCAAAACACCACAAACCATTTCGAACGACATGATGAGAACATTCGTGCAAAGAACGCAGGTCAATAGGGCAGTCAAACGGAAAGCGGCTTCTATACAAGCCAAAGCAAAGAGGAGGAGAATAAAACCGAAAGATATCCGTAGCTTTTTTAATTAAATACTATAAAAGGAGTTACATTTTTTTTACATGTCACTATTCACAGATAATTATTCTTTGCATAGTTCAACTCAGCAGACAGAACACGAAACTAGTTTGGAAGAGCGACTAGAAAAACGTTTCGAATATCTAGAACAAAAGATGGACGGATTATTTATAATTTTAAGCGAAATTTATAAACAACAGGCGACCCCATTAGCAAGGAAGACATTAAACGCAGATGCCATAAATCAATATCCTATAGGTTCGTTTCAACAAGAATTATTCCGCCGTAGTCAAGAACAATAATACGCCTATATAAACAGCCAGAGTCGCAATATAATGTCCGTAAGACTATTTGTTTTAGATTGGGATTCTAAATCGGAATGGACCGAATGGCAATTCTCAGGTTATCAAGCTTGGGGCGGAGAACAACCAGATGAATTTTTCTGGACTCCAACAAACAAAAAGGGGAAGCCAGCCTTTTCCACGGAACCGTTGAAAGAACTCTACGAAATCACACAATTAACAGACAAGTCAAAAAGGTCAGGAGGCGCGGACCCACATTCCCCTGTGGTTGTCCTCAACTCTTTTTACGGTATACGATCCAAAGAATCGCCCGAAACACGTTTCGAAATAGAACTTGAACTCGTTTCTATACTTGATGCGCCCAACAGAGTTCAAATAATGATACGATGTCCATTGGCAAACCAATCGATTGTGGAACCATGCATCGATAAAGATTTTAAGTTTACAGGCGAATGGCTTACCAAATACGCAGAATACACTCTTAAAAAGCCCACGCGTTATAGCGAGTCATATCCGTGATATATTATTAATTGTTTTTTAATATTTTGTTTTTATATATATATAATATATGGCCGTGCTCATGGAGGCGTGTCATTTACTACTCTTCTTGGGAGCGGGCGCCGCGACATTCACTTATCTTCCTTTTGAGCCATTCAAGGCCGTTGGTCATACGCTAACTTCTTTTTGAGCCATTCAATGTCGTTGGCCGAACGACCGGCTGGCCGCTTGCCAAACACTTTTTCGTACTCGGACTTCCACTGCCCGAGTTCTGTGGCAGTCTTTAACAGGGCGTGTTTGGCTTTCTTCTGGGGCAGTCTAGACCTCACCGCCACAGAGGCTTTACGTTTCTTTGACGCGCCCACGCCTTCTGCCTTTTTGGCTTTAAGCTTGACACGTTTCTTGGACTTGACGTAATTTTTGCGTATGCTTTTCGACACTGCGTCGTTGAAGGCATCGAACTCGGCTTGCTCATCCAAATCGGCTTCATCGTCTGAGTCCGAAGAGTCGGAAGAGTCCGATTCCGATTCCGAAATCACAGAGTTGGCAGGAGCCATGGAGGAGTTATTGCCCGGGTGCACGTTCAGATTCTGCACCACGATCACCACCCCTTGCCCAGAGAGGTTTTTGAGCATGGCCCTCTTAGCCTCCGTAAATTCTTCTTTGGTGATCGCGCCGCTTATTTTGGCTTTCTTGAAGACAGTGAGTCCGCGGACATAGTGTTCAGCACCAAACTCATAGGCTTTCGCGCGTTCCCCGACGACTTCTAGACTGTTTACAATAGGAGCAGGCAAGCCAAAATCGGGCGCAGCAGCAGACGAAGACATTGCTTCGGACGATTGAACAGCAGCAGACGAAGACACTACTTCAGACGATTGATCCGGACCTGCAGCAGCAGACGAAGACACTACAGAAGACGATTGAACAGGGACATCGGGGAATGCATTATTTCCCGCGAAGGCGCCCGCCGCTGTGGCGACCGCCGCGGCGACCGCAGGCGGCGCGGGGCGCGGCCCTTTCCAAATGACACGGGAGTTGCTGGTGTATGGCATAATGGTCGATTAATCTGAAAGAATGAACGATAATAAGTCAGTAGGTTAAAGTATGGTTAGTAGTTTTATATAGGCGGTTCCACGTGGTTGTGTTTTAATTTAAAGAAGGAATGCGGAAAATATTTAGGAAAGGGGGAATATTTTTATTTTTTAACAAAAAAATAAAAAAAAGGTCCTCGTATGGTCATAGCGCCCGAACCAGCGGTCCCCAAGAGACCATCCGACCATATGAAGCATTTATGGTCCGTACGAGCCGCTTTTAGGGGGTGCGCTCAAGGTCCGCGGCGCCTAGCCCGAGATCGCCACATAGAGGACCAAAAAATGCAAGCACTCACCGTAAGTTGAATGGTGTTCGCGTGTCGTTTTATTAAAATGATTTTTGCAAATAGTCCCGTATTTTAATAAATGAATACTTAGTCTTAGTGTACGTTTTATTTTTGGAGCATGACGTTTTTATTTTCGTCATTAATAGTCATGTTAGTAGTTAATACTATTATACGGGTTGGTTGTTGCTTGCTGGAGGCGACAGGCTTTCCTGCTGTGAACTCACGCTCCTTTTTTTCCTGATAGAAATACGTTGAAATATGATTTAATCGATATCCTCGATTCTTTTCATGACCAATGCGGATGCTGCACTGTGTGCGTTGAAAGCATTCTTAAACATGTTGTTTTCCTCTTTTAGGTCCACACAGTCCTGTTTAAGCTTGCATATCTGTACTATTGAGGCTTTCAGACGCTGTTCGTGCGTAATCGATTTTTCTTTGATGGCTTCGAGTGTGATGATCTGAATTTGAGCATCTGTCAGAACATCCACCAGTTGTTGATGGATACGAGTAAGAAAGCCCAATGATTCTGGTTTCCGCTCGTTTGCGGCCATAATCTTAGTAGTAATGTCTGAAATTGCGTTTTTTGCATTTCTCTGTGCTTTATGGCGCGTTTTGAGTGTTTTTTTGTTCAGAATAGTATATTTTTCAAGCTCTCTCCGTAGCCTACCAATGGAAGCGGTATGGGCCTCTTTGTCCGTGGCAATTTTCTTATTTTGTTTGGTAATTGTCGCTTGTAATTTCCTGATCGTCCGGGCCTGGCGCGAAATCACACCTGTCTGCCGCGTGATCGTCTCCGAATGGCTCGAAATCGACACATCTTTCATTTCGATGGTCTTTAAGAGTGATTTGACGTCTTGTTCGGTCTGGCCAGAGACGTATGCATAGAAGCTTGTATCGAACTTGCGTTTCTTGGTTCCGCGTCCGGACATATTCCTTAAAAGTTCCTGATGGATATTCTGACGAGTGATATTTGTCAGCAAATATTTACTAGTATATAAACATAATATTTGTATATTAAATATGTATACTACATTTGCAGTTGTCGAACCAAAGAAAGGAGAGACCAAAGATTCTGCTCCCGGAGACGTCATGATGACGCGAGGATTCATATACGAAGATGAGGATGGAGATTTTGTGGTCTATCGACGCGATGGCACACTGATCATTACAGACGAGAAAGGACGTCAAAAAGGTGAAGTATATTTCGATTTTGATGAGTTTATTGAAAATCAAGACGATGATTATCTTTCCTCGGTTCATTTTTATTCGTTGATCAAAGGAGAAAAATATGTGGATGGTAGTGGCAAACCGATCGTATACCAAAAGAATGGCAAATTGAAATATAATAACAAAAAGTTTGATACATTTGAGTCGTGGTGCCTGGACGAAAGTTCGCCGGGATTCTTCGACGATGTTCGCTTGTATTCAGAAGATGAATCTGATTCAGATGAAGAAGAAGAAGAAGCCAGGATAGGTACAATCAAGAGGTCAGAGTATTCTCTAAAGTCGGACGAAGCCGTCTGTCTCTCAGAAATGTGTCAAAAGCCGCGCCAGAGACATTCGCGCGAAGACCAGTCTGCTTCATTAGACCAAATCCATCAACATGTCTCATATACCTTTCTCGATTGGCAAGACACGGACGATGACTATGAAACAAACCGCGGATGGCTCGCTGCAAATCAAAAGAGAATGACTTGTATATTGTCGGTTTCATTGGCCAAGCCTGATAAATCAGCGAATAAAATCGATGATACTCGCAGAACCATGCTTTTGAATGCCATTACAGGCTGGACAGATCACGATTGGTCCGTTCTTTTGTTTGTACCTGCTCAAAACAAGGAGCAATATATCCATTGTGCCAAATTAAAGCGTATTTTTGGTTCTGCAGTAAACATAGTGCCTTATAGAATTGTCCAAGGTACATGCAATGTGAACATGAATGTGGGCGAATCTAGAAATGCGATTTTACACTTTATGCTTGCAAATAAGGATTTGGTTAAGACTTGCACAGTTGCGGACGAGAGAGTGGAAGCTTTATTACGACCAAGACCTGTTCTAAGCAACGCAACCTTTGAACCTTCTGATGAGCCGATCATTGTGTCAAGACAACGCGCAGACGAAGGTTACTCTAGATTGGCAGCAGTGAAGGAGTTCTTGGAAGACGGAGACGCTGCTGAAGATACATTCCGCGAATTGCAAGGAGATTCTGATTATGTATGGGATGTGTACACAGCTAGAGAAAATAAATATTGTAGATCCGTTGTGCAATTGTACGACCCAGAGTCTCCCGAGACATCCGTATGGCACGCGCTTCAAGAACAATCCCCTACGCTGATAGGATTGCCCACCGAATTTAGAGCAAATATGCGCAAAACAGACCCCAGCGATTTGCACAACAAAAAAAGATATAAACAGTGGAAACTTTCAGGGGCAGGTAAATTTTTGGGGGCAGATGTAGAGCCATTCGCTCCAGAACGATTGGTCATGCCTACACAGCTCATTACTTTCAAAGTTGGTTCCGGCGGATGGGACGGGCAATTTTTCTATCCATTCACCACCATCGGCGAAGACAATTTCTTCTCTTATCAATGGGGTACTCAAATTGGCGCAATTGCACAGCTAGATGCTGTTCAAATCATCAGGAAATTCCCAAGAAAAGCAGTGTCCATTACTAGAACACCAGACGACCTGAATGGATACACAGATTGTGCCATCAAAGAACTGATGTACATTATCGACTCGGACACATATGCCCAAGGTAGAGCGAAATCGGTGCCAACACTACAATGGACGCCAGAATCGGCCACACATTCCATGCGCATGTCTTGCTACAAGTGGCAATGCTTTATATTTAGTCAAATTGTCGTACAAGCCAAAAAAAGAAAGATAAAATGCTCGTCCAAAGTCAAATCGGTATGCGATGCCCTATTAGCATTCATTCTCTCTAAATCTTTCCGTTCGACAGATTATTTTGTTGATAAAAACAAAGCTACTTACAATGCAATGTTGGACGTTTACAGAACGAGTCCACTCATGACAAAATATATCAAAAAGTTATCGGAAACAATACCTACAAATCGTTAAACATTAATTTTGGATCATCTTGTGTATAATATATCAATGGGACTAATTTTGTATATGAGTCACCACCTTTTGTCCATTCAGCCGACACATACCATTTCCCGTGTTTTTTTATCACACAACCTTGACGAAACATGCCTTTCGACACAGTTCCATTCGAACGCGGAATATTAATCTCTGAATCGATGCCCAATGGTTCGCGCAATACATAAACCTGGTCCTGTCTGTAATCCGCGACCATAGAATATAAGGCAGATGCGCGGCATGGCCATTTCCGACAATGCGATATCCACCGCTGAGACGCCGGCGTATCTGAACAATAATGTAGCCAGTTGACCGCCGGATTTGCGCGTTCGCATACCATACAATGGTTTTGCTGTAACCATGTTCTTTGGCCAAAAACACCCTTATCGTAGATACGTCGTTCTGCAATCTCCCTGGACTTTTTACTCAGGGTGCGCGCAACGATCCATCTCCAAAAATCTTGGCGATAATCCAATAAAATAGATACAACTATATGGAGATCCATATCATGTTATACTCATCGGGGACAAATATAAAAGCACATACTCTTAATTTATGTCAGTATTTAACCACATTTTTACAAAGACAAAATGTCCGGAAGAATTATTGTCGATAATGCCCGATTGTATGCCGACGCCGAAAACAGGCAAGCCGTTCGAGATTTCGAGGCCAAACACGAACAAGACAAGTGCTCTGATCAAGAAGAATTCGACCAATACCTCGCCCTATTAAAGTACTCATTTGTACCAAGTTTCTTAGCGAATATTAGCTTACCAGGCGTATTTGTAGACGGAACTGAAGGACACGTACTCCTTCAAAAACTCGATAGATTACTTGGGCAGCTCAAGGGATTTACATATTATGTTGATGCCACATTGGCGCAAAACTTACAGGTCAAATTAAACACGTTTTGGGAGGCAGGCAAAGTCTGGGAAAAGGAAACCCTTAAAAACTTAAAAGGAAATCCTTCTACATGTTTTGAGGATATGGAAAGGCATTCTGGACTCACGCTATTCCGTCCTTCGGAAAGTACGTTCAGAACATATGTAAAAAATTAATCAACTCTTCCTATTATTATATTTATTTTGTATTTGTCTACTTGCCATGTCTGTTCTATGTATTCGGTATTTGCAAAAAACATGGGGTCCAAAATCATGATTTCTGGTGACGACCAATAGACGAGTACTTTACAAGATCGTGACCATTCGTCGGCGGCGGAAACCGCAATTTGTTCAAAATCTTTTGGGGTCGGCGGCCAACTCATTTGGAGACGGAGCGCGAACACTTTATACTAATTTGCGACGCATATTGTCCGCCCTTTGTTTTTTTTTAAGACGGGCAACTTCCTTCATAAGGGCCGCAATTTGGTCGTTTTTGGTCATAGAGGGCTTCTTGCGTACGACACGTCGCTTAATGACCGACTTAACTGGTGGAGAACAGGATGCGTTCACGCGTTTGTCGGCATTTTTTTTACGCCTCTTTTTTATTGCTCCCTCTGGTGCGGGATTGTTCTTGGAAAAGTATTTGCGCTTTGCGGCCTTCGTTGTGGGAAATTCACCGCCGCACTGCCAGCATTCGAACGCGCGGTTGCTTTTCGTCTTACATTTACACTTTTCGTTCTTGCACCGCTTTCTTCTGGGCAAGTGTTCCGTCAAGTGTCCGGGCCAGTTTTGCGAGTAGGGAGTGGTCGCAACTCGTTCTGGAGTTTTGCAAATATCGTCTTCGGCATTCATGTCCGGCGTTTGGAGCCATTTGCGCCATTTGATTCGGTTACTATGGTGATTTGGGATCGTTTTAGACATTTTAGACTTAGTGTTCAATGCTCTAAGGGCGGGGTTGGCGCGAGCTGATGGACTTTGAGATTTAGTCATGTTTAGAAATTTAGTCAAAGAAATTTCCTGATATTTTTTTTTTAGATATTTCATAATATATAAGTAGCCCCGACCAAAATAAAATGTCAGCTGGTGGTCGCCCTTTAGGACCATGGGATCCCACAACACCGATGGTACCTGGCAACATGTCTACCCTAATAAATCTCGTCAAAAGAACTATGCAGATAAGAGATCTGCATCTATTGCCAACGATCAGGCACGTCCTCAAGCAGAAAATCGGCACAACAACATATGCAGCGTTATTGACATCAAATGTAAGAAATGGTACAAATGATCAAAAGAGATTGATCCTAAGAGTTGCTCATGCGTATGCACGCCACAAAAATGTTCGAGAAAGAACTGAGAGAAGTTCTGGTGCCGAAGAAAAAGCAGACGAAGTTTCTGGAGACGATTCGGACGTCGAGATACTGAATAAATGCATGAAATGTAGTCAAAACCCCATTGACACTATTAACCTACCATGTCAATGCGAAACCTGTTGCGAAACATGCGCCAATGACCAAGTAGATCATCGCGATGTTTGTTTGAAATGCGCTCGATACGTACGGGGTTCGCGCCCCATAGACAGCCATTACGTGATACAATGTAATTCGTGTGGTTTTACATGGGATGGTAATGCACAACACCAATGCGAAGCTGAAGAACACATCATTTTTGTGGCCAACCAGTTTGCCCCTGTGCCGTCCAATCCGGGACTCACACATCCGGTTATTCCAGAAAAGGTCCACACGGCCTTCCAAAAGGCAATGGCGCCTTTTGGGTCGATTGCTTTGGTTACCTCTGAGCCCTCCGGCGAATTATACGAATTCCAACTCAGAGACGAATGGTTCGGCGAATTAAAGGAAGAATTGAGAAAGGTAGGTCTTCGATTCGCCAGTCATGAATATTCGAATGAGGAACCGTGGTTATCGACATTAGAATTAAACCCGAATTCCCGCCAAAACATAGGCGGGAGATATGGCCCAGACAAAAACAGACTCATTCGGATACCAAATTATCAGAGACGGGGATTATATGGCGATTACGACCAGGAAAAGGTAAGGAATGAGCTCAAAGATATAGCAGAGTTCAATTGGATCCGAGAAGGTCTCACTGGAAACTACTACACAAGTATCTCCAAAATGCCTGACGAAAAATTCAAAATCATACAAAAGAAACTAAAGAGATTGAAGCTGAGAATGGTGGATGTAAGGTCCACTTATTTCGACATTGCCTACAACATTATTCCAAAGGAAGGCTCACCCTCGGCACAACATAGATATGCTAGAACGTCACTCGTATAGAAATTAAAAAATTATTTATTATATACCTTGTATACCTCTATGAAGTTCCGCAAACGTTTTGCCCGCTTCTGGGTCTGATGGTGGTCTTGGATCGGCTTCCACCGGCGAATACCACACTTTGCCAAAGGTACTTCTATTTATCGTATATTTACCCACATAACCATCGTAATCTTCCAGAATGGTTGCTCCGGAATAACTTATCGTCGTATATTTTTTGGACCTTGATTCGGAGTAGCTAAACACGCCACCATCGGCGCATCTCAATGATTTGTACAATAGCGGGGTACCATCTCTAAAATTCGTTTTAAGGCCCTTTGCCTTTAAATTGTCCAGTTCTTTATCTGTAAAGTACACGATCTTTACGACAGGTCCACGGACTTCGTAATTATCAAACCCATTGTCGAGACCACGTACGCTTGCGCCCCTTTCATAAGTTTCTATATATATTTTCCGTTTTAACAATTCTTCCTTTTGTTTAGCTTCAATGGCCTCGATCTTGGCCGCGTTTAGGGCCTTGAAGCGGTCTTTGACGGACTGTTTCGACCATTCTTTCTGGAACAAACGATATGGGGTCGGAACTTCACTGAGTTTTTGCAAATATTGCTCATCTGCGGGCGTTTTCTTTTGAGCTTCTGCTGCAAGAAATTGACGAAACATTTAATAGATATAAGACACTTATATATAACCAAAAATCAAACTGTCTTTAATATACAAGGTAATATGGACGCTGTGGAACCATCTCCAAAATCAATCAAAATTCTATATTTTTGAATACCTTTGCCATTCATTTCGGTTAAATTATGGTCCAGTTCAATGCCTTTGACGGTCCCGACACGCTGCCAAGACGATGGCTCGATGCCAGACCATGTAGATCGTGGCCCATCTGAATGGCCAAATGATTTGAGCCGGACTTGTTGGCCTCGTGTCGCAAGTTTGTGGTTATGATCAAAGTTGGTCGGCATTTATCAAGGCATCCCGCCTTTAATACATTTTGTGACCAAAAAATTGGTCAAAATAGTTGATATTTTTAGTGACTTCTGCCCATGACATTTTAAGTTCAGTTTTTACTGATCTATTTTCCAAACGTTTACCCGCATGACACTCTGATTTTTTCTTTAGCACCTCTTTCAATTGTCCGATCTCGCCCCCATTCGCCCGAATATGACGTGCCCATATATGTACATCTGCGTAACACTTACATTGAATACTACATCGATGTACAGCGGATAACATTTCAGACAGGAAGACCCGCCTTATATAGCTATAGTTTAATAACGCCAACATCTACCACCAACTGTCAACACATAAGGCATGTCCCATTTAAGCCCAAACACTCTTCCTTTACCCGCAATGGCCGGCACAAGCATTCTCGCGTTCTCGTGCGTAAAAGTAAGGCCGTATGGCACTGAAGTCTTCATTGTACCGCGACCGTATTGGAGATAATTTTCGTAGCCAGTAATTCTGGGATATGTGCTAGAGGAAGTGGACAAATATAAGGTTGGTTGATCTCCGCGATCCCAATGACAAGGTTCTGGGCCAATGATCCAGTCTCTGTTCTTGTCCTGCCGCGCCTTTTCGTGTTCTGGACAATATCCACACAGTCCCGTGCACTTGTCTGTGCATGTAGGGGTTGGGTACTTGAGTTCATGGTAGTCAGTGTAGTCGGACATGATTTTTGGTCTGATGATTTGTCGTGACTAAAATTTTGGTCCGATGATTTTTCAGAGTCCTGAACCGATGATTTGTCGTGACTAAAATTTTGGTCCGGGATATCGGATCTCACAGGATATTTTCAGAGTCCTGAACCAGATATCACCAAAATTTTGGTTATTGATTCGCCAAAATTTTAGTCTTTCATTTCACCAAAATTTTAGTCTTTCATTTCTTCAGAGTCCTGAAAAATCAATAACCAAAATTTTAGTTACAGGATATTTTTCAGAGTCATTCACACCATGAGCTTCTGGGACAACAACCACCCGACGTTGCAAGACAAATATGAAATCCTCTGGAAAAGGTACGTTCCATCATGTGGAAGAGCCGCCAAAGACGAAGCGGAAGCTATCAGGCTGGTTTCCGGGGTCGGATACCAACTCTATAACAACGGATGCTGGTTCGGCACCGGCAACTATCATGTCAAAGAATACATGTCACAAAACATTTGCTCGGTAGCCGATGACTTTATGCACATGTTGGACTACTTGTACAAACAGACAGATGAATACCTCGAACAACACGCGTGGAACGACCTGACAGACGAGGATAAGGAGTATAAAGTCGAACAGAACATGGAATGGGTCGTAGAGGCGGCTTGGGATGAGTTGGCCGACGAAGACGACAAAAAAGAACTTGCTAAGCGTGAGCGCAAAAAAAATGTGGCCGTCAAAAAGGAAGAGCGCGCTACCAAAAAACGCAAGCGCGAAGCCGTCCGTGTCGAGCAGCAGGAGGAGAAGAAACTGCGTAAACTATACAAAATACACACTGGGAAACGTTTTCGACGCAAAGGGGGTTCTTCAGACAGCGCGCTAGAACAATTGCGCAAGACGAAAGTCGAAGTCGGATTGGACGGCATGTATCCGCTTTCAGATGTGGAAGACATAATGAACAAGACTGTTCCTGTCAAATTAGAGGTTTCTCCTCCGCCAATGGTTGACGTGACCAAACTCAGTCCAGAGATGGCCAAATACGCAGAGTTCATGGTTCCAGACCCAGAGGTTGTTGCACCGACAGCCAAGATCAACAAGTTTACACCCACCGTGTCCGCAATAGAGTTCCAAGAATATCAATCATGGCAGCGCCGGGGTCGCGGCGGCAAGCCCTCGTGGTTTATGACGGATGACGCAAAGGCGATGGACATTATGTCTCATTATAAACAAGTAGAAGAATATTACAAATAATGTTTTTAACTTTAATTCATTCTGGTTATTCTAAAGGTTCTTCTTCATCAGTTCCGTCTTTTTTGTATAATTCTAATTCTTGCTCTGTTGTTTTGAGCTCCGCTACACATTCGTTGAATGCGTCTTCCCTTGTTGTGATTTCCAACGAGCGTTGGTACAGACACTGAATAACACGATCTTGCGCAGCTTCAAGAGTTACGGAGCATTCGTCTAATTGTTGCATAGCCGCTTCAGAGTTATCTGGGCAGTTAATGTCAGGAAGCATAACAAAGTAAACATTGGCCATAAACGAAAGCACTAATATAAATGCGATCAAAAGAGATGCTCTTGATTTCTTTGGAGTTGGCTCTTCAAGCTTGACGAATTCTACAGAGCTTGTTTTCTTTGGTTCAGACATTTTATTCAAGAGTAAGATCTATTAAATACTTCTTTTCGTTAATCTAAAAATGTATAGCTGGGCCATCCTTTATATATTTTTTGGAGGGATTCTTTTTTTCTGTCCCGGTCGCCATTGAGACCGGTCGAATACGATCATGCCAGGTTAACTCGGGGTCAATTCTCCAGTAAACAAGCATAAACATTGACCAAAAGCAGACGTATTCGCTGATAAACCACCATGAGCATCTAGCACAGTATACTGCATCCGGTAATGGCAATCCTCCGTCATATTCTGGCGCTTCACATACATATATGATGTATAGGAACCATGCGGCGCATATAGTGCCCGCGGCGACAGTCGCCCACCAATGTGCTTTCCAGTATATATTGTTTCCAGGTCTACACTCGAACATGACCAACATGGCACCAATAAGAATGAGAGCGTCGTGAGAAGTAGCAGTATCAAACATGCTTACTAGGAATGCACTGTAAAAACTGACGAATCCGATCGTCATGAGTATTGAATTCAGATAAATGGAACTGATGGCGGCAAATAGACAAAAGACCAGACAAACACCTCTATAAGGGTCTGTAGTGAGAGCTCTGGACAGTAGAATAGGGATGTGTTCTCCACACGTATCCTTTGAAACGTGGATAAGCGCGATGGTAGAGCCAGAAACTAACAAAAGCCAGGCAATAAGCCAACATTTTCTAAAATTAAAAGATATATCACTGTCTCTTGATAGAAACATTTTTATATACAAAAAACTCCTTTTATAGTTTTATTCTTTATGTACAAAGGTAATGGTTTGAGAATTTATCCATGCGTGTTCTTTGACATATTTGTTAAAAAATGCTTTTTCGTGTTCTGGATAGCGATTGGGAGACAATTTCTCCACACTGGTTAGCCATTCGCGGATGGAAGATGACCAAACTTCCACTTGTCTTGTTTCGGGATCTAGTCCTGCTTTGGCGATCCTTTGATTCCCACGATACAAATAAATGGCCTTTGTATCTTCGTATTCAGTATGTTTGGACAGTGCATATGTATAGACTTCGTGCTTGAATCGCGAAAGGGCGTCTTCGGGGGAAATGCCGCCCCAACTTTGCAAGGCTGCTGCTATCCATTCGTCCGTAGACAAAGCGCGACGATATACATACCAGGTCTCGTCTGATTCTAGGAAGTTTCCCATACTATTCATTATTAAAAAAATCGCTTAAATACTCTAAACATTTATCTTGTATTTTCTTAAGCCCTTCCTCATCATATGCAACGTCACCTTTACATTTGGCTCTCCTTGCCATTTCTTGCGAACTTTATCACTAATCTCTTTCGCAAGTCCGAAATCAATGATTTTAAGACAGTCGTTTGAATCCAACATCAAATTTAGAGCATTGCCATCGTTATGAAGAATGCCAATGCCGTCCAAAGTGCGCATAATATGATTCAAATCTCTTGCAAATTGTGCATGGCCTCTTTTCAGGACATCTACTATGCGTACATCCATAGGTTCCATAAATATTCTTTTTTTGTCCAGATCCACATGCATGACTTCGGGCGCAATACCAGCTTCCGCTGCCCTTTGTTGAAAATCGGCTTCTGCTTGAATGCGAGCGGATGATTTTGTAGATTTGAATTGTTTCATAGCGGCACGGAGGCCATTTGGGAATTCGATCAAAGATACCACGCCCTGTGCACCGTCTTGGCCCAATTGATTTAAAACTTCAAAATCTTCGGAGGACATTTGCTTTGGAGTTCGAACATATTTATACCTCGTCACGGAAATCCTCAAAAAAATAGGCCCAAAAAGAGGGAATCGACATTTTAAAATTTGTTTTGAAATGTCGCAGGATCTCTGCAGGGAACTTTAGAACGAAGCTTTAGGAAAATATTAAAAAAAAATCACGAGTTCAACTATTTTATCATTATATTTATACGCTCAAATCGAAATCGATGTCGCCCGAAAAAAGCGCAATCGGGTCAAACTCGATGCCACCATCAGAATCGTACACGTTTTGGAACGATTCGAAGTCTGGAAGGGGAATAGAATCGTAGTTGAATTCGGCCTCGTTTTCGGGCAATGGTGTGAGAGAGTCACCTCTGGACAATTTTGGCAACGATGAAATTTCCTCTACTGGAACATTGTCCAAGTCCATTGCTGGCTCGTCCAACATTACCGGCTCGTTGAACACGTTGCTGAACAAAAAATCTTCGTTGTCTACCGGTTCGTTTTGGACCACAGCAACTTTTGGTGTCTTCTTGGGCGCCGACGAGCTGATTATGGCGAGAGAAAGAGGCGAAACGGAGGAGTGTTTCGCGCGTGCCAGTTCATTTTTTTTGCGCCTCTTCTTTTTTGCTCCCTCGGGTTCAGGATTATTCTTGGAAAAGTATTTGCGCTTTGTGGCCTTCGTTGTGGGAAATTCACCGCCGCAGACCCAGCATTCGTACGCGCGGTTGCTTTTCTGCTTACATTTGCACTTTTCGTTCTTGCACCGCTTGTTTCTGGGCAAGTGTTCCGTCAAGTGTCCGGGCCAATTTGGTGAGTAGGGAGTGTTTGTAATTTCTTTTACGATCCCCGATTTTTTTAGTTGGGCCGGATCTTGGTTCACAGCGAAGGAGGACACCATAGCGTCCAAAAAGTCGCCAGAATGGTTGTTATCGATTTTGGAGTTGATAGACATGGTTTGTTTTGATTTGGGTGCGGTGCTTGGTGTTTGTATGGGGTGCTGACCTTTGTGGGAGTGTTGTAAATATTTGGTAAATATTTGGTAAATATTTGGTAATGAATATTTGGTAATAATGACTAAATATTTGGTAAATATTTAGCCGAGAAATTTCTTGGTCCTGGTCAAGAAATTTCTTGGTCCTGGTCAAGAAATTTCCTGACCCTAACACGGAAGAAAATTCTTGGAATTCTTTGACCAGGAATGACCAAAATTTTAGTCAAAATAGAAAGATCAAGACATAAGTGTTTTCCAAATATTTAACCTCATATAAAGCAACTCATCTCGCAGGACATGTCCGACCGTACAAAGACCGTTTCGAAGCAATACCAAAAGAAATCGCATCTACAGCATATAAAGGACCGTCCGGACACCTATATCGGTTCTGTTCAGAAGCGTACAGAGTCTCAATGGGTTGTCGTGGACGGCAAGATGCGTTTGCGCGAGATAACCTATGTGCCTGGCCTGTTCAAGATCTTTGATGAGATCTTGGTGAATGCTGCCGACAATAAGCGTCGCGATGATTCGATGAAATCTATCAAAGTAAGCATCGGAGACGACTTTATAAGCGTGGAAAACGATGGAGCGGGCATTCCTGTCGTGATGCATGCACAACAAAACATGTGGGTCCCCCAGATGGTGATGGGGGAACTATTATCCGGAGACAATTATGACGATTCCTCTTCAAGAGTTGTGGGTGGTCGTAATGGCTACGGTGCCAAGTTGGCCAATGTATTTTCTACCACATTTTGTGTGGAAACGGTGGACTCCAAGGCCAAGAAAAAGTATGCACAGACATGGCGTAACAATATGAGCGTCTGTGGCAAGCCTAAAATCACGTCCGCAAAGCGCAAAGACTATACTCGCATTACTTTTGCCCCAGACTTTGCGAAGTTTGGTCTGCAGGGGATGACCCCAGATATCAAAGCTCTCTTTGAGAAAAGAGTCTATGACATTGCCGGTACAACTCCAAAAGACGTCCGCGTCTATCTAAATGGTCAAAAGCTTCCGATAAGCAACTTTAAACAGTACTGTGCGATGTATTTCGAGGATGATGCGAATCAACCGGTGTACGAACAGATCAATGATCGTTGGGAAGTGTGTGTGGCCATGGCCCCCGACCAGCAGCATCAGCACGTCTCCTTTTGCAACGCTATTTACACATCAAAGGGTGGCGAACATGTACGAACGATTGTGGATGATATAGCCAAGCATATTGTGCCAAACAAGGCCTTTAAAGATTTGGACGTGAAGCCTTCACAGGTCAAGAACTCTACTTTTGTCTTTGTGAATGCATTGATCGTCAATCCCAGCTTTGATTCTCAAACCAAGGACGCTTTGACGACTCGCTCGAAAGATTTTGGGCCTGCCAAGTTCAAGCCGTCCATTTCCCCCAAGCTTGCCAAGGCCATTGTTCGGAACAGTGGTATTGTAGAGGAAGTCCTGCACTTTGCTAGGGCCAAATCTCGCCGCAAATTGCAAAGGCAAACCGGCGCATCTAAGAAATCGAAATTGACCGGCATTCCCAAGCTAGATGACGCCAATTTTGCGGGTACTCGTCGGTCAAACGAATGCACTCTCATTTTGACAGAAGGGGATTCGGCTAAAACGCTGGCCATTGCGGGTCTCTCCGTCATTGGACGTGATAAATTCGGTGTATTTCCTTTGAAGGGTAAGCTATTGAATGTCCGAGACGCGAGCAATCAAACAGTAGGCAATAACGCCGAAGTGCAAAACATTATGAAGATCATGGGTCTGAATATTGGCCGTACTTACTCGGATGCTTCCTCGTTGCGTTACGGTCATATCATGATCATGACGGACCAGGATCATGACGGTTCGCACATCAAGGGTCTGATTATCAATTTCTTGCACTGTTACTGGCCATCTTTGCTCCAAGTGCCTAACTTTTTGCAGGTGTTTATCACGCCTATTGTCAAATGCACTCGCGGATCCGTGAAACATACATTCTACACAACGCCGGAATACGACGCCTGGTGCGTCAACAATGACCCGAAACGATGGAAAATCAAATATTACAAGGGTTTAGGCACATCAAGCGCTAAAGAAGCCAAGGAATACTTTTCGAATCTTCAAAAGAATCGTCTTCATTTTGGTTGCATGACAGATGGATCTTTGATTGATATGTGCTTTCGAAAGGCGCGCGTCTCTGACCGCAAAGATTGGATCAATTCCTATGTTCCAGGCACACACATGGACTTCTCTCAACAAGAGATGACCTACAAAGATTTTGTAGATAAAGAATATATTGTCATGGCCGTCCAAAGCAACCTCAGAGGTATTCCTCATGTCATGGATGGGCTCAAGCCCTCACAAAGGAAGATCCTATTTGCCTGTCTCAAACGCAAACTTCATTCTGAAATTAAAGTGGCACAATTGGCTGGATACACTTCAGAGCATGCCGCTTATCATCACGGAGAGGCTTCTCTCAATAGTACCATCGTGGGAATGGCACAAGACTACGTGGGGGCCAATAACATCAATCTTTTGGCGCCTAATGGGCAATTTGGCACCCGTCTACTCGGCGGAAAGGACGCGGCATCGCCTAGGTACATTTTCACGCAACTTTCGGCCGCTACAGAACTCATATTTCGCCCAGAAGACGCGCCATTGTATCAATACCTCGAAGACGATGGCCAATCGATCGAACCAGCCTATTATATGCCTATTCTCCCCATGATTCTGGTCAATGGTGCGAATGGCATCGGCACTGGGTGGTCTACAACGATTCCTAGTTACAATCCCAAAGATATTGTGCAAAATATCAAGCGTATGTTGGCAGGCGGCGCGCCAATTGAAATGATGCCCTGGTTCAAAGGATTTGAAGGCGTTGTTGCGCCAATAGAGGAAAATAAGTATGCCATCGAGGGCAAATGGGAATGGAAATCAGCTTCAACGTTGCATGTCTCAGAATTGCCCGTAGGTACATGGACCAATAGCTACAAAGAGTTTTTGGAGAAATGGCAGGAAGGGACCGGAAAATATAAATCTGGACAAGTTCTCAACATCAAAAGCAATCACACAGATACCAGGGTATCTTTTACTGTCAAACTTGCTCCACAATTTGCGGCCACTCTTCGAGCAGACGATTCTAAGCTTAAAAAGGCTTTTAAGCTAGTGTCTACCACCGGAACTGGGAACATGCATGCGTTTGGAGCCGATTCCAAAATGAAAAAGTATGGTACCGCTCTCTCGATTTTATCCGAATTCTTTTCAGAACGTTTGCGTCTCTATGGCGCCAGAAAAGCTCATCAAATGAAAGTTCTACAAGAAATGATCGCTAAATTGTCGGCCAAGATACGGTTTTTGACGGCAGTAGTTTCTGGCCAGATCTCATTCAAAGGAAAGCGGAAACAAGAACTGGTTCAAGAATTGACTATCAAAGGATATACAAAAATATCCGATTCATTTGACTATTTGCTTGCACAGCCTTTATGGAACATGACACAAGATAAGATCCAAACTTTGACGTCAGAACATCAACGGATGACTGCACAATTGCGAGGATTGTCGCAAAAAACACCGGAACGACTTTGGAACAATGATCTTGATGAACTTTTAAAGGCCATTGCGCCTACACAACACAATAAAAGGAAGCGGGACATGAGTCAATCTTCGAGCAGTCTTAAAGTCTCAAAACATGATTAGCATATACCATTAAAAATACACATTAAAAAAATGTAGAGAATAAGTGATTTTGTAGTTATATCATATTAAAGATCGCATTGAATTTGATCGAATGTGTGTCCCTCATAATACGCTTTGTCATTGTAAGTCTTGCAATGACAAAAAGTTTCTCCTCGTAAGACTTGCCGCGCCTGTCACTCTGTATAGTTATAAAACGCTATGTTTCCTATATTTTATCGCCATGTTAACTACCTTGCGATTTCAAGAGGATAATCGCAGAGAAAACACAGATTTCAACGGATTGATCTTTGCGAGCTTTGTCGCCATGCTATTCGTTACTATCGCACAACTCATGTACATGCGCGCGCACGAACAATCAAAGGTATCCGACAGAACGATGATACGAATGACGCGTATCACACAGACATGTGCATTGTCTGTGTCCATCTTCAGGTGTGTGATAGGACTTTGGATATTCTGTTATTGTCCGCTCGAGTCTACGTCGTCATACCGACTGCTCAATTGTACTCAGATGAATATTTCCAACTTGTCAGAATATGAATTCCATATTTCTGCAAGGATGTCAGTGGTCATGTATGGGATTACAACGCTCCAGGCGGTGCATCTTCTTTTTCACATGATCCCGATTATAGAAATGATACTCCCTATTTCGATCGTGAGCGGGGGCGCACTTGCTTACATTGGAAGCAAGTTTTCCATGACGTGGTACGTGATCTTTAGTGCATTATTGTACCCAACATTATCCCTTTTTGTCATTCTGATTATCGGTTGGCGTTCAATAAGTCAGTTGCGTCAGATACGCTTAGACCAAAATCTTCATACCAGTGATAAAGACGAATGGATGGCCCGTGTGGGACATAACATAGGCACTCCGCTCACTTCTATAGGGTTGGCAGTGAAAATTTTAGAAACACATGCCAACAAGGAGGAACAAAAGACATTAGACATGATTCAAGTGGCCACAGATTACATAAGAATCGTCTACACTACCCTTATGAACAATAGACGAGGCAAAACGACCAGTAATAACCAGTCCTTTTCAACAATAGGGTTTTTCAAAAAATGTGAAGCCATCGCTTTGGCATACGGTCATTGTGAACCCGGGGTTCGGTTACTGTTTTCTACAGCCAATAATGTCCCAAAAGTTATTACCACCGATTATGGTCAATTGCAACAGTGCGTGATCAATTTAGTTTCCAATGCCATGAAATTCACAAAGAATGGCGATGTGGAAGTTCATATGTTTATGACTGGCGGACGCCTCCGCATCTCAGTACGGGATTCAGGCCCTGGAATTTCTAAAAAAATAGAGGCATCGCTTTTCAAGCCGGGACTCGGCCTCGGACTTGTGTCAGTGGCGCACTTTGTAGAGTGTATGGGCGGAACATATCACGCACAAAACAACGTCTCAGGACACGGAGCTACATTTTATGTGGAAATACCAATAAAGGGATCTACCGTAGACATTTTCCAAGACGACCATTCGCCGGGTATAATCGCACCACCTACTGCGTTTATACGGGATATAGAATTAGCCACCATTCCAGAAGAGTCCAAGATCCCAGCAGAAAAAGACAACCATGGAATCAAAGAGGAAAATGGGAGGAACATTCTCCTGGTGGAAGACAATGACTTTAACAGGGCTTGCGTCAAATCGCTCTTAGTGAACCGGTACAACTTGGATGTTACGGAGGCCATTCACGGCAAAGAGGCTTTAATAGCCCTGGCCGACGGCACACAATTTGATCTTGTCCTTATGGATTTGATGATGCCTGTCATGGGAGGCTATGACTGTTTTGAAGAGATCATACGCATCTATGGAGACAAGAGGCCAGTCGTATGGGCACTGACCGCTTCTACAAGTAAAGCACAACGTAGTGAATGGTCACACGCTTTTGATGAATGGCATGACAAAACGCGAACAGATGATATGCTATTGGCCATCGCGAACCATTTTGGATTCGTGATATAAATAACACATTATCAAGGAATAATCGTTAAAATAAATATATATCATTACAATACAAAAAAAATGAATTCGACGAATTTCACTCAGAATTCCACAGACTATAGCCCATCACCTTCGAATTTCACTCAGAATTCCACAGACTATAGCCCATCACCTTCGAATTTCACTCAGAATTCCACAGACTATAGCCCATCACCTTCGAATTTCACTCAGAATTCCACAGACTATAGTCCATCGTCAGAACCGACCAAAAATTTGGTCCCATCTCCGTCTAATTTTTTAGCGCCATCCCCGACCAAAAATTTGGTGCCATCCCCGACCAAAAATTTGGTGCCATCACCGTCTAATTTTTTAGCGCCATCTCCGTCTAATTTTTTAGCGCCATCTCCGTCTAATTTTTTAGCGCCATCCCCGACCAAATTTTTGGTCCCATCTCCGACCAAATCGGACCTTATTGTGGATAATGGCACTCTCATACCACTGATCGCTGCATGCCTTTTCGTACTCATGATCATTGTTGCCACTGTTTTCCGTTCAAAGACCAAAAAAATGTGGGAATCATACCACGCCAGGCATTATAGTATTGTAGACCATTCAAGCTATGAGGAAGAATCGCCCATTGCCACACATGAGATAGAATTACAAACGAATAAAAACGGGAAAACCGCGGAAGTTTAGAATAAGATAAGAATATTCATTTTTTATTTTTCATCTATATAAAATTATTAAAAATGAATCCATATGTCAGCCCCTGTAACCATTCGTCTTCGAGTCCAGGAGATCCTCGCAAGTCAACCAAACGAATCCGTTGAACTGGTTTGTAGAGAGTTATTGAACAGATTACCGGTTCCATATAGTGGCCTGCGTGGTAAAAAATGCCCTACATGTCAATTTAAGATGCCTTGCCGCCAGTTGCGATGTCCAAATTGCTGTGTACAAGTCGGCCAAAAGACGACCTATAATTCTCGTCCTAGTCAGCCACAAGTCCGTTCATTGACTGAAAACGAGTGCAATGTATGTGGTTCCGAATGTACGCCGGTTCATGCTTACGGACGGCCTTGTAGACTATCTTGCGGACATGTATATCATAAGGATTGTTTGATGATTAGTAAGCGGATGTCTGGACCGACGTGCGTGCATTGTCCCGATGTCCAAATCCCTGAACAAATCCCTGAACTATAGGTGAAAATGGTATTTAAACTAATACATAATAATTAATAATGGCTCTCTTAGATATGACTTTATGGAATCGTGTACAATACCCTTCGCGCCGAGTTGTCTTATTGTCTGTGAGAGATACGGTAGCTGTCACTCTTTTGGTAGGAATATGCTCTGCAACAGTGGTCGGTATCGTGTCTAAAATAGTTGCCACGACGGTTGGTATCTTTTAACAGTGCTTATCAAAATAAATAGAGTTGTAATACCCACAGCCGGTCGGAATACAAACCCTAGAGTCCAGAGAGTGCAAATAAACACTGTATTCCAATGAACATTTCTATCAATAAGATTTTGAACGTATCTGTACATTCTCTTGGGATCTCTCCAGCCCTTGATCGTATATTTTTGTTTTTTCCATTTTTCCACTAAATCGCGGCCAGTCTGTTTGTTGAAGACCGCCAAACGACTATTGATAAAATACACGCCCAAATAGAGACACGGTATCGATAACAACAATGTAAGATCAAATTGTTTGGCAATCATGATTCCTGCCGGCCGATACCACGAACCAATCGTTTCCATAAGTGTATAGTACATGATCAGTGCAGTGGTAGAGTTGTACATGACGGGCAATTCCATGCCCGTTGATTGATGACGGTATTTCATATGGGTCAATGGGACGGACACGTTCAACGTTTCGATCCAAGCTACCAGTCCCACGAGAACAAACATCCATATGAAGGAAAGGGGTTGCAAAAAGATAGATAACAAGACTTTGCGAGCGGCATTGGCAAAAATTAACGCCGTAGAAGGAGATATAGAACCCCTGTCTTCAAGGTATACTTCGGCCTGCAAAAGGAGCCAAGATATGAAACAAAGTTGGAGCCCTCCAAACCAGTTCGAATTGACCCAAGCCCATTGCGATGCCATAAAAAAACTCACCCCGAGTCCCAAAATATTGGAAGTGTGGCGCTTCGTTTCTTCAAAGATAAATGGCGCGGCCATACTCGCAAATACAAAAGGCTGTGTTCCGAGCTGCATTAGAGTCCCAGAAACAGTGAATGTCACTTCAGAATGATTCTCCGACCTTATGCCACCGAACAGTGGTATTTCGGAGGCGACCAGTGCGATAATAGTAAACAAGAGTATATTGAAATGTTTTTCACGTTCTGGGATCTTTCGCCTAAGTTTCTCAAAGGGATACACTACATAAGATTCGATAATATCAAAGTATTCCATAATTCATAAAATATGATTATATCTTTATAGTCAAACCTGTTTATTTTTAGGATGTATATAAATGAACATTTATTGATCCATAATACATGTCGTTTTTACCCGCGGAACCCAAACGTTCACGTGAATCTGGTGCCGGCGGCTCCGCCAAGAAAAAAACTAGAACCGCACCCGAAAAGCCCATTACGTCAGAAGAAGCCATCGCTGCTATTCGAAAAGACTGGAAAATTGTCAAAATGTTAAGAAAAAAGGATAAAAAATACGCGAGTTTTTTACAAGACAAAAACGTTGTAACCGAGATCGTGGGTATGAATCATACCATGCTCCGATATATGCCACTCGCCGCTAGAGATGAAAAGGGCATCGTTTATGATGCCGTTTGCGCCATGAACGAGAACGAAGATGAAGTTTCCATGCACCCAACTGCTTTTCAATGGGCATCGGACCGATTAAAAAACGACGTTGAATTCGTCCGAGAAATTCGACAAGAGTTGTTGCAGTCGGTAAATCCAAAACGAACTATACAAACATTTGACAGTTTTGTACCAGAAGCGGTGCTCCGTCAAGTTGAGCCAGTATCGCCCCATTGGCTTGAAAAATCTATCGAAGATGGTGATATTGTTGCATTCAAAGCGCAAGAAAGTATCATACCCACCCAAAGAGAAGGTCTAATGCGAAAACTTTTCCATGCATGTCAAGAGAATAAACCTGTTGAATCGGTACTGGCAAGCTATAGACAGATATTTGCCGTACTTGCTTCTGGACAATATGGACAACGATCTCTAGAGAGAATAGTCAGGAGTGGTTCCGGTCGTAGAAGGGAGTTGATGGCCGAATGGTTGGTGGAATACGCAGGGGACGATATCTTTCAAGACGTCACGGTGCGCCTCCGTGCGGCGGTAAATGCATCAACATTTTCACGCGATATCGCCAAGGTTATCGGTTATCAATTGGGAAAACCTCAGACTCCAGAAAAAATAAACCAATTTGGTATTCATCTCGTGGGAATCACTTTTGGGTCTCCTTATATGATAATAAACGTATACGCAGAGGTCATTGATTCGATTCGAAAATTTGGAACCCAGGTCCGTCGTGAACTTTTTTCAGCGGACCATCTTGCGGCGGACCAACAGCGCGCCGACGACCAAATTATACTTGCATTGCTACAAAGACTTGTAAGTGTACACAGGGCAGTTTTAAATGTTCAAACAATTGGGTTCCTTTTGGTGACTTGTGCCAGGGGAAGATGTCCGGCAGCCACGGCTTATTTATTAGACCAGGGCGCTGACCCAAATTTTCACGACATCGTTACTGGCAATTCGACAACGCCAAATGGGAGCAAAACAGCTCTGAACGCAGCAGTCAATAATGGTGACACAGACATGATTCGATTATTATTATCAAATGGTGCCAGCCTTGAACCCCTTGGCAATACGCCACATAATAGAACACCCCTCATGGATTCGAATTCTTTGGAAGTTACACAATGTCTACTCGAATTTGGACCCGATTTAGACAAAGTAGATGATAAAGGATATACAGCCCTGCATTTGGCAGTTGAAAAAAGACACTCATTTATCGCCACAGAGCTTTTACGCAGAGGCGCCAATCCCAATATCGCCAATATATTTGGAAGAACGGCCGCCTTCAAAGCCGTCAATAATCTATCCATCGAATGTGCTCGAGAACTATTCAATCCCAGATATGGCGTAGATATCAACCACAAAGATACGCAACATTGGAATACTGTTCTTCATTGCCTGGCAAAAAAAGGAGAACGTTTTGGAGTCCAAACTATATTTACATTTATCATGGCGCGTAATCCTGACCTAAGTATATTAAATAAGGAAGATAGAACCGCCCTACGTTGTTCAAGAACGCCTCTTATGTCAGAGTTATTGGTTTCGGTAGGTTGCGGTGCAAAATGGACGGGCTTTGGAGATTGGGACGACGACCGCAAATTATTTAAGGATCTACCGGCAAGTACCTTTGATCAGTCTCCTGTTGTATTAAAATTACAAGAAGATGAAATGCAAGGAGACGATGAAACAGTGGCGCCTGTGCGTTTAGGTTGTGAACATGTATTCAATGCCACCTTTTTGAGACAATGGCTGAACACCAATCGATATGGATATGAAGGTTCGACGACGCAATTTAAAACAAAATGTCCCATGTGTCGAAAAGAAATAACCAAAATCGAACTATTATCAGCCGCAAAAGCAGCCAATTGGGATAACTTTGAGGGCCAGGCCAAAGCCGAAGAACAAAAGATGGAAGCCGCCATCAAAGAATGGGAAAAAGACGAAGACTATAAACAAAAAAAAGCCGCTGTTGATGCTGCTGATGCAGCCTTAAAAGCCGCTAAAGAAGCTTTAAAATCGGCAGAAGACGCTACAAGGGAAAAGGAACGCGAAAGAAGGGAAATAAGAGATGCGTCGGATGCAAAACAAAGAGAATTACGTGATAAAAGATTGTTACAACAATTAAGAGATTTGGGATTATAAAATTCAATTATTTTTTTTCTAGATATCTAATAGCTCTCTTTAATCCCTCAAGTGAATCGCCCAAATTTCCAATGGCTGTATTGCATTGGTAACAAAGCCATCCTCGAAATTCATTTGTATCGTGATCGTGATCAAAAATTAATTTCTCAGTACTTTTATTACAATTTTCACATGGCGTTCCTATCACAGGCCTTTTCATATTTAGACTCTGCATAAGTTTCTTAGCCGCCGAAGAATGTGCCCGGCCTCCTACACGTCTACATGACTTACACTCACTTCTATACACAACCGGATACACCTTACCGTTAATAACCTTTTCGGACGAACACTTGTGAAATTCAGTAGATATGTCCTTAAACTCGTCGCATATACGACACCTTTTTGTAGTTGGCGTCTTTTGTCGTTTTCTGTCAGGGAACAATGACGACGAGCTACGCTTTAACGACATTTTATATGATATTACAAATAAATATATTGCTATATATAAAAAAATATATTCTTAATATATGTGATGTTTCATCAGATGAAAAACTCATCGGACCAAAATTTTGGTAAATCTCATCGGACCAAAATTTTGGTAATCATCGGACCAAAATTTTAGCAATCATCGGACCAAAATTTTGGTAAATCTCATCGGACCAAAATTTTAGCAATCATCGGACCAAAATTTTAGCAATCATCGGACCAAAATTTTAGCAATCATCGGACCAAAATTTTAGTAATCATCGGACCAAAATTTTGGTAATCATCGGACCAAAATTTTGGTAATCATCGGACCAAAATTGGTCATTGACACATATATTAAGAATATATTTTTATATATTTTGCAAGCTTGAAAGTATCAAAAGTTCGACAATGCCAGCATACGATTCGAAAGAATATTATATTGGACTGTGGGCGAGCAAAGAATCCTCTATTTTGGGCGACTTGAGTCCTGACGACGGTCCAAAAAATATCACCCATTTCGAAGCTCTGGGACAACCGACACATCACTACACAAAGAAAAACGTCGCAGATGAATTTTGGGCCAATTCAAATGCAGCAGAGGCCTCAAAGATAGAGATGCGTAACAATTTCAACCATTTGCCGGTCTCTTGGAAAGATCTTCCAAATGTTTTTTTCTTTGGAGATAATGGGCGAGGTCTTGGTTCTATGAAATCGGAAGAAGATCATATAAATATTATAAGACGATTCACTGGATTTGGCTTTCAGAAAGAGGCCGAACACAAGGACGATTTGGGCAAATATGGTAAGGGAGGCCATGCAAATTCCAAAGAAATCGCTTCTGTTCAGATTATTATTTCAAAACACAGTCGAGATTTAGAAGACAGCTGTTGTAATATTTTCCTGCATACGTTAGTAGGCGTTCCCCAAACGTTTTGGGTACAAGCGTTTGAAACAAGACAGGGCAGAATTAAAATTTCGGGATCAAGGGCCAAAGAGTTTCACAAATGGGTGGAAACATGGACCCCTATACGGTCAGGTGATTGGAAACCACTACTCAATACCCTATTTGACGAAACTGACAATGACAATCGCCGAAAAACGGGACTTGTATACCTGAATTTTGGCCTTAAAACAAAAGTGTCTAAAGATGACATTCAAGAACGGGCCGCAGAATTGTACTACAGGCCTCCCAAATACGCCAACGGTGAACCAGTGACCGATTTCCAAGTAACTTTTAATGACGAACAGGTTCCGATCGTTTATATGCAAGATAATTACACTACATTGCGAGAATATCCAACTTTCAATACCGTGTACACGAATGGATATTATCCCATCAATAAGGGAGACACTACATGTCCACCAAATGCCCAAAGCGTGCCGACTCCGATTTGTATTAAGGGAGTCCCATTGGAATGTTCCTTTTCGGTAGTTCTGAATAAAGAACCGGGATTTAATCCCACCAAAAATACACCTTTGAATGTCCCGATTCTTTTTGTATGTGGAAACAATGCGATCGAAATGAATATGAAAAAATTACACAGTTGGTGGAATGGAAAAAAACGATATGAAATTCTAAAACATCTTATGTGTCCGGTCACGCATGAGAACCCAAAAGTGTGGGCACAATTACATGGGAAATGCGGTGCTCGAAGCGCACGATTTTGGAAGGCGTGTGCTATTGGCTATGACGTCACTTTGGTTATACATATTCCGCCATTTCTTTTAGAATTTACCAAAAAGAAATTTGTCTCGTCCTATAGAACATTCATTTCGTATCTTATGCTCGCTTGTTTACAAAAGTCGATGCCTTTCCTGAATAAATACTCTATGACTTGTCCAGACGATATTGCATTTAAATATATTTGGAGATATGGTTCGAATCAGATCACAGCAAATATGCAGCAAACTATGTTTGAACATAATCAACAGCCAGCTTCAGTTCCATGGATGAACAGGGACATGTACACGATTGAAGGAACTAACATATTGCCAAAGTTGACGCCGACTGTTCAGTTACAGATACCAGACATTTTGCCAGAGACCGTCATTTTGCCAGAGATCATCGAGCAGTCACCCGACCAAATGTCCGACCAAACGTCCGACTCGGACGAACAGCGAGACTCGGACGAACAGCCATCCGAGCCTGTCGGTCAATCAATTTCTAGGAAAAGGACTCTGCATCGACCCTCTTCGGCGCCTGTACCACAGCAGCCAGCCGGAAAGAAACAAAAGTTACGAAATGAACCAAAGGCCAGAAGAAAAAATTTCGGAAATACCACCTGGAAATCTCAATATGATTTGCAAAAAGGACTGTGTGCAAATCCCAAATGCCGCATTTGGTTACAACTGTCGTTGGCCGACATTGACCATGTAGATGGCAACCGAAATAATAGATCTGGAAACAATTGTCATTTATTGTGTGCAAATTGCCACCGACTTAAGACTAGACAAGAAACACAAGACGCTACAAATATGAAACCATTTCGATACGAGAATATGGAACAAAACCCGTGTTGGTCAAGTTCGCACGTAATTACCCTAGAAAGTTTATACAAGGCTAAGCCTGAGCTCTCTCCCGAAGAAATAAAATACAAAAAAAAATTGGTGATTAAGTGGGCTCGTGAACTATGTGGGACTTTTTAATCATAGAATGCACTGACAAAATTAGAGTATATATTATATATTATTTATTTAAAATGTCTAGCTCTTCTACTTGTCAATGTTGTCCCGGTCAAGGCCAATGTAAAACTTCGGCCGCTCCAAATGCAAAAAGACGCAGACTCGGAAATTCGCCCATATCCATGACAACCCGCCAAATGCCTTCTCGAGTATCTTACAGACCTTTAATAGTGGGCGCATATGAATACTACCAGAAAGAAATGCTTAATAGTCTTGTAACCCTAAAACCCAAAACTCATTATGAATCCGTCACGAATCAAGTCAAAACAAAGCAGAAAAACTATGGAGACATCCGATTGTCCAAGATCCGACGCTTTCTGGACCATGTGAAAGGTTACGATCGTTCTGAGATGCAAAAGCAATTCCATGAATCTTTTTTACAAGCTGTGGCACTTCATTTGTATAAGGACGATCCAGAGGTGGATATGGATAAAATAAAATCAATGAACGAGTGGCCAAATTTAAAGCAGCAATGTTTATGCCTCACACCCCGTAGATTCGGCAAGACGACCGCTGTGGCCATGTTTGTGGCGGCATATTTTTTATCTGTTGAAAAGGCCCAGCTGTGCATTTTCTCGACGGGTCGTCGCGCCTCGGACGCCATGCTTGCCAAGATCCATGAATTCGTCAAATTAATTGATGAAGATTTGGGCACCAATCACGATGCATCTTGCAAGAAAAAAGGCGAATTTCTATATTATTACGGAGAAGGCGCCAATGATGTCAGAAAAGTCGCGTCATATCCCTCAGGATCCGATAAGTTAAGAGGGGTCGGAGGTGATCTTATTTTATTGGAAGAAGCCGCATTTATGCCTATTAAGATGTTCCACGAGGTAATAGTTCCGTTACTTGAGCTAGAGACAACGGCGCTGATTTGTATCTCAACACCACAGGACTCTTCAAATTTCTATTCGATGATGTTTGAGATGGTCGATCAAGGAGGAGAGAAGTTATTTAACCAGATCCAGATATCAATGGTATGCGAGGACTGTAAATTGACCGCCCACCCGGAAAAATGTACTCATATGAAGCACCTCCTTCCAAAATGGAAAAGCGGCGGAAAACAGGATATGGTCCGCCAAATTTATGGGGATAACACGGAAGATATGCTTCGTGAGAGTATGGGAGTGACGACAAACGATTCAGCAGCCATTTTCCAAGACGATTGGCTCAAAGTCTTTGCGGATCGCTCGCCATATACACCCCGAAACATTCCCTCGTTTGTTTTCTGTGCATGCGATCCGAACGGTGGTGGGAATTCGCAAATGGCGATCGTCTCTTTATATCAAGATCAGAATAATTTCGCAGTTTGTGGTGCTGAATCACACGCAGTGAAGGGTCACGGCGAAGTCAGAACTCTTTTAGAAGCCCATGTCCGAACACTCCGAACAAAATTCCCGACGTCTTTTATTATCTTTGTACCCGAGTCAAATTTGGGACATGAAGCATCTCATATGGCACACATGCTAAGAGAAGTGCCGAGATGTCGTTCTCTGATGGAAAAGGGTGAGCCAGGAGTTCTTACGACGCATCGTCGCAAGGAATTGTATGCGAATACGGCAATTGAAAGGTTTGCTTCAGAATCAATTTGGTATGCTTCCAAATTTGTCTGTGCGAATCCATTTGGAGATGCGAATAAACGCGAAGCAAGGGTCAAAAGAATGTTCCGGAAACAATTGAGTATTTTTAGCAAGATCGTCGTACCCAGAGGAAAAGAGTACAATATTCCAAAGGTGATCTACTCTGGCAAAGAGCAAGGCAATGATGATTTAGTGATGACCTTTCTCATTGGTCTGTTTTGGTCGATCAAATTTATGACAGGAAGCACAAGCCCGAGTATTAAGGAAGTTAGACAGCATCAAGGCAACTGATACAACGAATAAACCTTTATGTTTTTTTAATTCTATAATCTCCATGATAATGTGTGACCCCATCCGGCATATAATAAGTTTTGTCATTAAACTTGTGCTGATGATAAGTTTTCTCCGGCGAGGCGTCTCGGGCTTCTTCTAAGGTCGTGTATAACGGATAAAATCCATTGACAGCAATTGGCCCGTTGGTGAGCAGGAGCACGTGCATTTTAAACATTTATTGAACAGAGAGGACCTATTTATAGGACCAAAATCAATGAGTCAATAGTAGCATACACTTTTTTTAGGCGATCTGCCCTTCAGTGCATGCTTGACAGCATTCTTCGCGTCTTTCTTGGAACTAAACGTGCCCACAAACTTAGTTTTGCCACAAGTATTGTATGTAGCGAAATAACGCCCGTTAGAGCAAGGATATACGGTCTGTATGGTTAATTTCTTAGAGGTGGACAACATTATTTCCCGATGGGACGGACATTATATAGTCATATATCATTTTAAATAATGTTATCTATACGCCCCGCACTTGCGACAGTCATAACGTGAACGATGATCTCGACTTTCCCAATCCTTTTCCCAAACGTGTTCGCATGTAGATTGAATCATTCTATCTCTTTCCTTTATTTGCCGGTCCAATTTTTCAAGTTGTTTATGTCTGGCCCAATAATGCCGCCGCAATTTCCCAACAAGTTTTTTATGATTATCGTCTTTGGAAATTTCCGATACATATCTGGGGAATGTTTCAGAATATCCAGCTTCTATATGGCATCGGTTTGATTCTAATTGTTTAAGAATGTCATTAAATGCGCTTTCAAGCTGTATAATTTGAGAAGGGGATGGATCATCGATCCCCTGAAAATCTTGGACGGTTGACCAAGAAGACATTTTAGTTGTAAATAGTTATAGATTATATATAAAAAAAATATATGACAAACTTTTTCGTCAATTTAGTGTAATTTAGTGAATAGTTATTCTTTAGATTCAAATGGCTGAACTTCTACGTAATTTTCCAGGTGGTCTGGCTCGGTACGTGCCTGCAATTCTGCGTGAAATGCAAGTGCTGGGTGTTGGGGAGAGTATGCGGCTTCTTCAGTTTGTTCTTCTTCAAACTCTTCGGGCTCTACAATAGTGGGGGCTGGCTTATTCTGGAGACGAGACATTTTTATAATTAGTTGACTAATTATATAGTGTCAAAAATTAAAACGACAACACATATATAACACATATTCTATATTCAATTATCTCGCCAAAAATAGAGGGAAATATGTCGTTTAAATATCGAAAATCGCCGCCAAAAAAACAGTTTGTGTTATCTGTTGTCAATAAACACACTCTCCATGTCAAAACGAATAAAATGCCGACCTCGGACTTGAATGTGGTCAAAAAAGCGATACATGTCAACGACAAACGAAAAAGTTTCCCAATGGCTAGGGTAGACTGCAGAACACTCATGACATTTGAAGACAAATACACCATTGAACCCGTACCACAACACGTCGCCAGAATTATTCAAAGGACACCAGACTCATTATTTGACCAAACAAAAGTTCCAGATAAACTATGGCGAACCCTATTCCCATACCAGAAAAAAGGTATAGAACACGCCCTCAACAAATACGGAGGCAGATGCTTACTAGCAGATGATATGGGCCTCGGAAAGACCAGACAGGCCCTCGCTTTTATTGGACACTGCAAACAAGACAAAAGAGTACTTGTAGCCTGTCCGTCCTATCTCAGATACCATTGGCAGCAAAGCATACTAGATTGGTTGGATCTGGAATCACAACTCGTCAAAAAGGGAAACGAACCCATCGAAGGAGATATTGTCATCGTGTCCTATGATATGCTACACAAACTAGACATACCCACAGGCATTTTCGATGTCATCGTATGCGACGAATCGCACTATGTCAAGTCCAGGAAAACAAAAAGAACCAAAGCAATGACGCCGCTCGTTCGTTCCGCCAGATACGCGCTTCTCATCACGGGCACACCCGCTCTAAACAGACCCATAGAACTATTCTCACAACTGTACATGCTCAGACCCGCATACATCAAAAATTACACAGCATATGCCGCCAGATACTGTAACGGAAAAGCCACGCCATTTGGATACGATGACCGCGGATCCTCCAATATGCACGAACTCAACTGGATACTACAACATGCCTTTATGGTCAGAAGACTCAAAAGAGACGTTCTCACGCAACTACCACCCAAGACAAGACATACCGTATGGTTAGAAGTCAAAACATCTGAACTCAAAGACGTCAAAACACTCTTTGGGACATGGAAAAAACTCAACGACACCATATACAGATTGCCATCCGGTTCAGAACAACAACGAAAAGAAATGTTTGAACGTCAAAAGACCATATCCGAACTATTCAGAGCCACATCCGCCGCAAAATGCAAAGCCGTTGTCACATGGGTGATGCAGGCCCTCTCAGAAGGAAGAGCATTCATATTCTTTGCTTATCATCAAGTCATTCTCAACGCAGTCGAAGAGGCCGTCCTACAAGCAGGCATATCTTACATGAGAATTGACGGATCCACACCCGCACACAAAAGACAAGCAAATGTCAACGCATTTCAAGACGATCCCAATATGAAAATTGCGATACTATCGATCATGGCGGCTGGTACCGGAGTTACTTTGACGAGAGTATCAGAATGTGTCATGGGAGAACTATATTGGGTACCCGGCGTAATGATTCAGGCAGAAGATCGTGTTCATCGCATATCACAAACTGCCAGAGTTGATATACAGTATCTTTTGGGGACAGACACGCTAGACACTTATATTCATCCCACTCTCTGTAAAAAATTAAGAACACTAGACACTCTCATAGACAAAAGAACCGACAGAACTTTCAAAGGCAAAACAACAACCACGGTACACTTGGAAGAAGAAGACGATATCTTTGCCGCCATTAAAAATTTATTCTAATCACCAAAATTTTAGTCATGAATACCAAAATTTTAGTCGAGATTTACCAAAATTTTAGTCATCATTCTACGATCCTGAACCGAGATTTTACCAAAATTTTAGTCATCATGGGGAATAACACTCTCTCTACTGGCCATGGCAATTCAACGGACGAAACACATTTCACTGTTGTTATTATATTACTAGTGCCCATTCTTATCCTAGTCCTTATATGCTACTGCATTGTATATTTAGACAAAAAAACAGAAGAAAAAATAACGGATAAAGTTTAATTCTACAGGAAAATTCTACAGGAAAATATTTTTGACCAAACCCCCGTATAAACACTCTTCACTAAATAAAACCATGGCCAGCTTCACCACCCACATCCATCCCAACGCCGCCCCGCCCAAACCCAAACGCCGAAAAGCATCAGGAAACCCCAACAATCACGAAGAGGTGGCTATTTTCGGACCAGAAAGGGCATCGGAAGCGATTCCACTACTCAAAAGCGGCCAAATCGAAGTGGCTATCATAGATGCGAACGCTATACCAGAATGCCCTGGAAATGAAATGGTCAGATATTGGAATGCAAGGGCAACGCCAGATTATCGCGTACCAGTGCCTGAAAACTGGTCAGATATCGTCAAAAAGACGTACGGTGGATTGCCAGGCATAAATGGAGGCATGTGGCACTCTTATGCGACCACTGCGCATGATTTTGCACTAGACTCGCCCATTGTCATTGCCCTATTTAATGAGATCACTGGCACTCCTGACTGGAAAATACGCCCAAATCGTATGCGATTTAATCCTGTTCACAAGGACGATGGGTACAAGTCGGCACATATAGAGGGCCCAAATGTCCTCTCAGATGATTCTGGCATATCCGCGATCGTTTGCGTCACTTCTGGACGCACTTTTACCTATTACAAAAGTTCAAACAACGATCCAAGAGCTCGCAAAATTTTCGAAGATATGGGCGGGAAAACTTCCCTATTTGTTCAACCTACACAGGCACAATTGCAGCCGTGGCCTCGCACAACCATTCAGACGACGAAACCGGGCCAAATCATACTCTTTGCAGACTCTGTAGCGCATGAAATAAGCAGACTCGGTAAGAATTCACTCTCTCTATTTCTATCGCCATATGACCCGGCAAAGGCAGTCTCCGAAGTAGAATTCTATGCCGATTGCGCCACTAGAGCTCAAGCAATGGCCAAAAAAAAGACCCAGAAGACATCTCCGCCACTTCCGACGCGTCTAATGTCCCCCGGACACATCAGACAACACCCAAAAGAATTTAAAGGAATGACACGCAGAGAAACAGAGATATTTGGCTCGCTTTTTCATTCTACGGGCGCCTACTGGCCCTCAGACAAACCCACGTTCTTTTTGATGCATATGATGGCCTTCAACGCTTTCAAACCAAAACTATTGCCCTTTATGTTTGATTCAAATGGTAAATACAATTACGAGATCATTACTCCAGAACTCGTTCAAGATTGCCCAGAATTCGACCAAAACTACTTTGAACAATTGCCATTGGCAAACGTTTCAGAGGATGAAATCGCGTCAATGAAGGCCAAATTCGCCGGTATACCCGAATCCGCATGGCATTTGATCAAATACTGGACCAAAGACCCAAGAGAGTGCTCAGAAAATGTGGCGCGACGCCGTAGTTACATTTAAAATAAACAATAATTAATATAATTTAGCCGTTATTATTTAGTACTATCAAGAGCTCTTTATAATAGGAAAACGATGCTCACATTTTAAATCAATTCGGGAGGGTTCCTCGCCAATTCCACCCAACATTGTGAAAACTATTTCGGAGGAAGGGGGGCCGTTTATTAAGTCAGCAGGATCTATTAACTCTATCATTTCGTCGGATATATGGATCTCCATGGCCCTACAAAGCTCAAATGCATCTTCTATGTTCTTTTTCAGGAGCAGACTTTCCATTTTGGCTCGATTTTCGCGACTTGGTTCATCTTTCAATTTAGTTTCCACGATTTGGAGTTCTATGTCATTTTCACCAGAACTGAAATGAAATCCCCCATTGTCGTATAAATACCTGAAGAACGACTGTTCGGCTGTTCCTCGGTGTATATCCCAGCGTACGTCTACTATATCGCCGCCCTCCCGACAACGTTTGTCACTGTCCACTAAAGTGCGTTCCATCAAGGTGCTCGTCGCGGAATCCAACCAGTCCTTCCAGATTTTATCATATACTATCGTGCTATCTAAGTCCGGGTTATCTAATTTTTCAAGATCTTCATCGGATAAGTGGAGATTGCCTACAGTATCATCGCAACTTTTTGTGGCCAAACAGACCGCTCTGACACATTGGGAAGCAACCTTCACTCCCCCAGACTCGCCAAGCTCCGCGAGCTCTTCCCGATATTTTTTTTCGGCTTCCGCCTTCTTTACAACATAATTAAAACTTGAGTCGTCCCTTTGGCCTTCGATGCTGGTAATAGCCTTCTGATATTCAGTAGTTATCTTTGTCAGCTGATCGAGGTAATCGACATTGCTTTCGCGTAATTCCTCAGGGTTTTCTCTAGCTCCTTCGCATTCTGACAGGTCATCGTATAGACAATCAGACCATGTAGGTTCACTTCCGTCCAAAGACACTAAGCAATATTTGCCGCCTAATGGTACGTGTTCCTTTTCCTCTATTTCAGCGTCTATTATGTTAATGTAATCAACAAATAATTGTTTTACACTATCGGCCAACTGAAGTGAATCAACTTTGCCGTTCGATAAGGGCCCGGTCGGTCCCGAAAACTGCTCCGCCGCTTCTTTTTCTTTTCGTAACCCGTCCACCACCACGTTTCGTCCCGCGCTGCCATCCATAACACACGGATCAACTGGGTCGCCAGTATAACAAAGATTGTTGTGGCGCGCATTCATCGCGACAATACGCAGATTGCTTCTGGCCACTTCCCAGGCCTCCAACGCCGCAGGGTTCCCATAAGGAAAGTTACCAAGTTTCTCCTCTTTATCCTTAATCGATTCCTGTTTGGCCTCGATTTCTCCCTTTTTTGTAGCTATATGTTCCATAAGGTCGTGCGTTGCCTTCTGCTGAACCTCGGAAGTAACCGTATAATATTTTTCCAACTCATCTTTTAATTTGGGATAAACCTGTTCCTTTTCTTTAGTGATATTATTTAGTCGAAACGAAAGATCGCCAATATTTTCGATACCAGTGATAACACGGGGCCATGATCGAGGTTCTTCGTTTCTTCTGATGAAAGAAAATTTCATATATGCGGGTTCGACACACGGCCAGTTTTTCGCCTCGAGATTGTATTGATCGAGGTCCGGCAATTGATTGTAAAAATCCGACAACGCAGTTATAATCTCAGGCACGTCTTCACAATTCAAACCATCAACTTTTTTATAAAGTTTCAACGAAGAACAACCATCAGTGCATTTTGGAGGGTATGATTTCAAACTACGGCACAGATCTTTTATATTTTCGCGAATTTCTTTGGTCTTTTGACCTAGCAGGCAATTATTAAAACCTTGCTCTAACAATCTGTTCGCATTCAACACTTTGTCAAATATTGCCGCTAATTTGTGCACGTAGTTATTTGCGAAATCGTCTGCGACGCCTTTTAATTTATCGATTTTATTACTCAAGCTAGTGAAATCCAAGCCAAGCTCCTCCCGCTCTTTTAATAAGGACTCGCGCGCTTTCGATAAATATTCCACCCGTGTTTTTTTTTCGGCTACATCAGTATTAGTGTCTGATTCGAATTTAACGTACTCTGCTTGTGCGGCTGATTCTTCCGCCTCCGTTTCGGAGATTAAACGACTCCAATCTGATTGAATTACTTCCATGATGCCCGTGATGCCGCCAATATCGGGACCGTAGTCTATTGACACTAAACGGCGGCGTGCGGGCAGATCCCCGGGCATATGTTCATTGGCATGGCCGGATATCTCGTCACTCTTGACTATTTTGATGACTTCTTGCAGCATTGTTTTGAATCCTTCGAAAAACTGTGGATTGTTTTGAACATATTCTGCCTTTATGTATTCATACGTTGGATAAGAATACGCAGGAAATCTTAAATCAATTTCATCCGCCCATTGTTGGTAAATCAACTCCATTCCACGCAGACCGATACCCAGCTCGTATGTTTGGAAATTCTCGGCCAAAAAGTTTTTTATAGCAGGGAACTCGAATTCAATTCTTTCTTTTAAATAATTTTGCTCTTCAACATACGAAGTAATAGACGCATATAAATCCGATCCTGCGAGCTCATCCTTGAGATCATAATTGAAATCAAAGCCGCGGCTGCTTATAGTCCTGGCGACATAAAAACCCTCGACGAACGGGCAAACCTGATTATAGTTTGATTCGTATTCAACACGTAAATCGGTAAGTGTTTTGGTGTCTCCTTCAGACATTGAAGAGTATTTTCTAATAAGTGTGAGGTTGTATTCATTCTGTTTGACTAATTCGTCCTTTTCGAGTTTGGTCAACTCACTTTGTTTCTTTTTCAGGACTTCCTCCAAATTTTCGATAATATCACCTGACCGAAATTCATAGGCATTAAGCTCTTTAAGCTCTTCCGGGTCAGGAAGACCGTCATCGGCCGCCAGTCGGCGACTTTTCGGCCCGGATAATATAGCTTTCGCCTCTTCAAGAGCCTCCTTTTCTTCAGACATTGCGGCCTGGCGCACCTCATAATTGTCCAAAAGAAAATCACATCTCTCATTAACCCCCACGTTTTCTTTTTCTACGGCCGCCAACTCTTCCTCAGCTGGTGTCCGGGTCTTATAGGCCGTATCGAGTTCCATAATCGTTGCTTCAATAGCAGTTTTTTCTGGGGAATCGTCCATCTGATCCCTAAGATATTTCGCGTATTCAAGGGTGAGCGCATTTGGTGCCAGTCCCAGACCATCCCCCTTGCCATGTAAGTACCAAAATGTGTCGCCATGCTTAAAATTAATGCGGTTATACTCTTCGAAAAGGGGCAAAACATTGCGGAGTTTTAATAACTGTTTCGATGTTTGTGTATTATTTGCGTATCCTTTTGCTTCAGTAATACTATCCGTCGTACCGTCTATAAGATCTTTCTCTGATTTCTGGTGTTCCGCAGATGTCTTTTGCATATATTCATGGAATTCAGATTGTTTGCCTGAGAGTTCGCCCCTAAACGATTCCAAATCCATAACGGAATCCGCAATTTTACTGCCGACGGCCAAGAATGAGTTGACATCTTTGTTCAAACTGACCAAATCTCCTTTTAAATTTTCCCAGTACAAAATACCAGTGTTTTTGTCCAGGAACTGGTCTTGAATATTTTTCAACGTCGCTATAAAATATTTGTTTTGAATTGCTGTTGATTCAACGGGTTTTCCGTCAATATCATTATTTATGACGTCCTCAAAATTTCCATCTATTTGTTTTTGGATGTAAATAGAGATATCCCGGAGAACGTCCTCCAAATGATCCGCTTTTGTCAGAAAATTATGGATTCGGAGACGATAATGTTCTGCCTCGTCTATTAATGTTTGTAAATGAAATATACCAAGGACGCCGCTAAATATCCTACTCTGGATATTAACCCTTCTTTCGATAATTTCATATTTTTTCGTGCCCTGGTCCATCTCCGTCAGGTCGCCTTCAAGGTCATGGTGCAGTTTATACACTAAATCGTTCATATCGGATTCGCTTAGTTGCTCTTCAGTCCCAAAAGCCCTCTTTTCCAATTTATCGACCAATTTGTCTAAAATGTAATAATCAGTAATCAAGTCTGACATAATCGCCCATTCTCCCGCCAGCTTCGGCTCGGCAAAAGTATTATAGTCTTTAAAAAAATCCCCCCCATCGGGTTCTGGCGGCCAATAACCATCAGGAACTGTTTGCGCAGATTCCTTGGGGACAGCTCTATACATATTAGCCACCTTAATAACCCACCCGAAGTAAGCGCCGTTTTCTTTAAGCGAATTCTCAGAGTCATGAACTGGTCCACCGTCCGCCTTACAACGCCTTTCAAGTTCTTCTTTTGTATTTTTAAGGAACGTCACGCGGCCATTAAATTTATTCGTGATGGCTTTCAAATCCGCCTCGTCGTCGGCCAGATCGCTACTCAGAACTCGGAGGCGGGATTCGAGTTCTGCCTTTTCTCTTGATTTGTATCCAATATCTTGGCTTAATATGGCAATAGTGATATTGTTAGCGGCGACCGCGGCGGCATGAGCTTCGCGTTCATTGACCTCTTCTTCTTCTAATTCGTGCGGTATTTTTTCGAGTTCCTCTACCACGACGGCCAATGACTCGATAATGCCCGCCGAATGAAATTCATAAGCATAAGCTTCTGGAGTTTGGGGATCCCCGCCAGACAATCTACGCCGCCGACCAGATATATCGGAAGAACAGCGGTTAAGATGAGTTTTTGCACTGATTAAAGCATCGTGCTCTGCTTCGCGCGCCTCTTTGCGAATCTTTTTATTTTGTAAGAAAAAATCGCATTTTTTGTGCAATTCTGAGTTTTTAGTTTCCAAATCTTGCAGGTCTGTTTTATACATAGCCAGTTCGTCCTCTGCCTCATTTTTCTCATCTTTGGCGTCGGCCTCGGCCTGTTCTGCTTCTTCTTTTTCTTTTAGTTTACCCATGATGTCATTTTTTAGGAGGTCTTCTATAAAGGGTATATTCATAATACACCTGTATTTTGCATTTGGCATATCGCCTGACCCGATCTTGGCACTGAAGGGATCCATGGGAACGCCATAACGATGATCGGGGTCGCCGGCCTTCCAGCCGACTGTAGATCCGAATCGGTTATACTGGTGATCCGGTGTTAACACACCATTCTCAGCTTCATACTCTCTGGAAGACATCTCCTTGGCTTCCATTCCAAAATTGACGAGTATATTTCCTGGAGTGTCAATTGCATTCTTTAACCATTGTATCGCAGTCCCTTCTTCCTTCGGCGGTAAAATGCTGTATGGGTTTTTTGAATTTTGGAATTCCTCTGTGATTTCGTTTTGGGTGTCGCCACTGCATGGAGGGTTCACCTCCGGGTCCCAGCCATAGTGGTCTTCCCAATATTTAACCTTTTCGTCGCGCTCCCTTTCCAGTTCAGCGCGTTCTGTATGGGTCTTCGCATTTTTAATTTGTTCATCGTACGATAATTTCAGGTGAGGTATGGTACGAAGTTTTATGATTGTCCAGGTCGCTCGGAGATCCTCCACTGCCCTTTTCATTTGGGTCTGCAACTCGGCGTGCTCGGCTGCTGCGTCATCTACAGCCTTGATCTGTCTGTCGATTTTGGCGTCATGAACGGCGATTTCGGCTTTAAGCCGGAGAATATTTGCGGTTTTTTCGGCCTGATCGTAATTGTTATAATTTAACTCATCATTGCACCAATCTATGTGTTTGTCTTCATGGGCCCCCTCGCCATCGAGAGTTGCGATCATCTCATCTATCTCCATCTGTAATCCTTTAAAATGCTTGCCGCCGCCATCGCCAATCAAACCATCAATCATGTTTTTGTTGTTATTGTAGACGGTCTTCATAGCCTCACTCATGTGCTCCGGGTGAGGAGCATCTTTATGCTGAATATCTTGCCACTTTAGATTTTCCGAAAGGCGACGAGTTGCTTGTGGGGCGTTCTTTGGCGAATCTTTCAAAACTGTATGCGCATTCTTTGCACATGTCAATGCTCGATCGAAAAACTCACGGTTATCTAAGTATGCTTTATGTTCTTCAGCACGTTTGGTGGTGGCCTCGGCGATCTCTACTTCCGCATCTTGTTTTTCCTTATTTTTTTGGCCGAGCGCTTCTGTCAGTTCGGCGATATTTTCTTCCACTGATCCTTTTTCCGCCTTTCTATCGACGATTTTATCATTAATTGGAAAATCACCACCAAATCCGATTGATTGTAATCCTATTTGTTCAGTGAGTATGTATTCCGCTTTTTCACATATACGAATTAGACGTTCATTGCGAAAATCTCGTATTGTCTGCGACAGTTCAGTTTTATACTCCGCCAACCCTTGCTTATATTGAATGGCTTTTTCGTCCATTGTTTTGTAGACACCGGCAGCTTCTGTACGGATTTTGGCGATATTTTGCAGATTTCCGTTATTCCAAGAAATGAAATAATCAAAAGATCCCTTCACAATATCCACCAGTTTTTCCAGAATATTCTTCCGATTCTGGGCGAGATCGTCTGTATGAAAATTGATGTTTTCTTCGATATCGTCCAGGGCACTGGTGCAGTTTTCTTGTTCTGACTTCTCCTTGGCGATTTCTGCTGTGATATCGGCGATCTTCGCTTTGATAGCTTTAACTTGGTCATTGTAGTCCGAAAGTCGTCTATCGCTCCGGAGTCTGCGCCGCCGAGTGCTGTCCCCCTGTTTACGGTCATATCCTTGTTTTTTCAGAACTGAAATAGCGCGAGTAATCTGGTCGATCTCTTTTGCTACCGATGAGTGTCCGTTTTCATAGGACGTTTTTTGTTTGTTTCGTTCGGTAACGAACTTGTCATATTCATTTGCCAAATCTGATGAGGGGTCCTTAAACTTAAGCATAAATTTGTTCAAATTTTCCCCGACATCAACTACGTCTGTGTGGGCGTATTCGCACAGTTTTTTAGTAGTGTCTGCGGTTTTTGTTTTATATTTGTCCAGAATGTATGACACATTGTTGCTAAAGTTTATGTCGCCTTCGTATACGTTTTTGGTTGTATGTGACGCGTATTCTGTCTTTAAGTTGGATTGGTCTTTTTTGGTCTTTTCTACTAGTCCATCTAAGAGTTCTATGACTTTTTGTACAGAAGTCACTAATCGGCGCCTATTATTGCCGTTGTTAACAGGTTGACTTACATCGTAGAGAAGTGCGGGTGCAACGTCCATGCGACTATCCAGCGCCTCCAATCTATCCTTTAAAATGCGATCATTACTTGATCGGTCCAGATTATGGATAAATTTTTCGAGCTTCTCCTTTATAATTTCAGCGGGGTGCCCATTATAAATGTGTCTTTTTGTATCCGAAACGTCACTAATGGCAACCGCATTGTTTTCTGACCAGCTTTGGATAACCGTAATTGCTTGTTCGGTCGCGTCAAGCGCCTCCTTAGCATCCTTTAATGTTTGGTCATTTTGGGCACTTTCGCTTTGTCTTAGTTCGGTAGCTTCGGCCAGTGCCGCATTTAAATCGCTAATCGCCGCCTTGAATTCATCTTCTTGTTCTTGTTTTCCTTCTAATTTGTTTGCATTGTCTATAATGTTGGGTAACTTATTATCGACAACATTTTTGAGAAGTGATAAAACCCCCCCCGATAGATCTATTTTTGACCAATCAGAATAAAATTCGTCGGGAACGTTTTCGTACATCTCTTGTATCTTCCTTATTTGATTATCGAATGTATCAAAGATTGTCCACCAGTTTGTCAGTAGACTGCCAAAATCATCGAGGCCGTTTTTAGAAGGGTCGTGTATGATACTTAAAGAGTTAAAGTGATGGCGGGCAATCGGAGCATTTAAAACGAAATCTTCAAAGTCAACTATTTGCTCGCCCGGTTTCCAGTCACTCTTCAATACTGGAATTGCGCCGACTTCGCGCTTCAGATTGTTAGGATTCATAGTCTCGATGACAAAAATTTCGTCATCCAGAATATCTCCTATTTGTTCTATAATGGCGGTCACGTTTTCCATGCCCGTGTCCGAACCCCAATCATTGTCATAGTTCGCCTCGCTCGTGACAATATCTTGTTTATTGGATATAATATTCCAATTTAATTCATCTATTTCTTTTTCCAATGTTTCCCTCGCTAAATTGTCGGCGTCAACAAACTGTTGAAAAAAATCTTTTGTTCGTTGTACATCTTCATTGAAAAAAATTCCCCGTTGGCATTTGTTACTATCAACCGGCTCCTTCTGAGCCGAGGCTGAGAACATAGGAAACAATGTAATTATAATACCAAATAATTTCATGATATATTAAAAAAAAACACTCCTTTATATATGACTATATTTCATTTTTTATAAACCACCTAAACACAAATTAAATTAGGTTTTCGTTGTATACTTTGGAAGCAGCTTCGAAAGCGTTCCTTGTGGCCCTGTATGGCCCTCGTGCAAGTTTGAGTCTTGCTCTGGCTTTCATATATGCGTCTCTTGCTTTTTTGTATTCCGCTGAATAATCTGTCAATGTAAATGTGTTGTCCGTTTCCTCTTCTGGTTCGTCTACTGGTTCGTCTACTGCTTCGGGCACTGCTTCTGTGTGTGGATGTGAATGCGGGGCTGTGGCTTTGCAATCGCCTTTATCGTAGTCGCATGTCGCTACATTACATTTTGAGTCACACATTCCGTCTCCAAGCCACGAATCTGGACATCCTGGCGCGCATCTGTGCGCATATGTCAACGTTAATCCTGCCAATAAAATGAATGCGCTTTTCATCGTTTACAAATAACAAATTCGTTAAATACCGTTTTTTTATTCTTTTGGTATTTGTTGTTTTTATTGTTTGGTCGCTGAATTATTTTTCTATTTTCTCAAGTCTTTCTGGATTGACGTCTGAACGTTTCTTTTGACCACCGTGTCTATATTCAATAGTAATGGTGTTGTCGCCAATACCTACGATTTTAACCGGTCCTGATAAATGTCCGATTGACCCAGATTTGGAACCGGGTTTGGCCTTTAATAAGTTGACATGTGCGCCTATTCTAAAATGAGGGTGATTTTCTGGCTGCCAATCTAAGCGTCCTTTGATCAATGGGTTCATCCCGGGTGTCGGATCGCCGGCATTATAAACACCCCATGCTCCATCAGCTGATTTATTTTCGGCCGGTCTGTCTCTGAAATCAGATCTTTCTTTGCGCCATTTAAGTCTCGCCGTTCTTACCTTTCCGCCTTTCAACTGGTCTTTGATGTCTCCTTGTTGGGTTATCAGGTCATATTCCACTTTTGTTTCCTGTTTTGTTGTGCGATGGGTCGCTTTTCGAACTCGCGCAAAATAAAATCTAAATATTTGTTGTGTATTGGCAGTGACTTTGTGCGCGATATATATTTGGCAGTTTTTTTTCAACTGTTTTCTTCGGGTGTTTATCGGTGGACGATCGACCGGGGGATCTACATTTTGTGGGTCATCTTCGGAAGAATCGCTTAATGAATCTTCTGAAGAATCCTCTAAAGAGGACATGTTTAATAACTGTCTTTTTTTTGATGGATAATCTTTTGGAAACTCGTCTATATCGTCTATGACAATTCCCAGTGCCTCATACACGTGGTCCAAGTTGCACGTTCTTAGTTTTTCAAACTCTTCTTGTCTTATTATCTTCTGGGCTGCCTTTATTTCCTTGTTTATCCCGGCAAGTGTTTGTTTGTTTCTTTTATTTCTGACAAATTTTTTAAAGTATTTTCCCATATAGGCTTGATCGATGTTGTTCACATTGGGTCCGTGTAGTCTTTGATATATAATCTTTGTGGCTTTGAAAAGGCCCGAGTCTGAATGTCCTTTGTACGTTTGTTCGCCAAATTTGATGGCATTGGGGTTTATTCTCCCGCCTGGTTCGGAAGAATCGTCACCAATGGCCTCTTTGAGGATGTCGAACATGTTTGTATCGCCATTTCGAATGAATTTGTATTTGAGATAGACATACAGGATGACAAGTCTAACGAATGGTATTAGGGCCACGAAAGGTATATTTTGAATGATTTCGGTATGTCCTGGCTCTGATGCCTGTTTTTCCCTTCTGGGTTTGATGAATTCGTGCAAAATTTGTTTGATATCTTTTTCTACAAGTTGACTGGTGGGCATGGACCAAGACCATTGTATTTCCATACCTTCCAATTCTCCATCTCTTCGTCTTAAATTATTCGTAATACCAACTTTAATTTGGTTGTTAATAGCGTTTTCTTTTTTTCTGGCCAGATATAGCCACGTATACCAACGTTTACCCTTTTTCGTGGGATATGACGTCCCTCCTTTGAACATATCAGACTGAATAAATTCTTGGACACTGGCGGCCAAAAATTCCGAACATTCCATTCTCTTTTGTTTGAAAAGACATTTATACTAAAATTTTCGTCACAACGAATAAGCTTCTGTAAAGCTTATGTGATTTTGAAATAAAAATACAAATGGAGATCAAATGCGATTGCACTGTGAGTTTGGCGATTGTCTTTGTCCCAAATGCATCGGCTCACCAAAATGTCGTCGTTGTGGCCACGGAGAATGTTGGCATAAACGTTCTGTACAGTTTGATTCACCACGAGTGTCTGCTCGCAGGGGTCAATACGTGAAGGTTCCGATTGCCATCGGAATGTTCATTCCCATGGCACCTCCAGTGTCGCCTTTAGAGTCTGAAGATTCGGACAATTATTGTTCATGTTCGGTGGCATTGCCTGTCTAAAAAAGTCAGTATTTATGCCAGCTCCGTTCTCATTAAATGGAAGCTGAACTCATACACACTATGAAAAATCACGGCTTGGAGGCTTCCCATAAATTACTAGACGATGCCCATAAAGATGGCCAGCGGATTCATCGCGAGCGTTTTGTGGATATGATAGTGAATCATGTCCTTGAAAGCAATCATGTGCCTCATGTAGAGTCTGTCCTCCAAAAGATGGATCAACAACCTAACATTGAAAAGAAACTTTTGTTAAAGTTTTAGTCATATGTGGTATTTAATTTTCAATGGATCCATTGACTGAAAAATTGCCGTAATGGACGAAGTGACCGTTGAAATTATCCCAACCGAGGAGCAACTCCAACTTTTAAGGGGAGACATGAATTTGGCCGCATTAAAGGCGGCTGATTTTTTGGGATATCAGGACTATATTAATAATTGGATCATAAATTGGACACAAACAAACGATTATGCCCCGATGGAATTGCCACTCTGCGTTTCAGAAACCATTATCACCGATAAAAAAATGCGAAAACATTATCATCGGTATGTGAAAGCTGCTGTTGTTTCGCACGATATTGAATGGCTTCGGACACATTACATAGTTTCTTATGAACGCGTATGGAATTATGTTCAGTTTGAACACATTCCTAAAGTTATATTTGAGATCTTATGGTCCATGCTCCAATTGCCACTTTCACATGCTAGTTTTTTGGCGGGTTCGCGCCGCATGGATCTCTGGCCGATATTTGTGGCAGAGTATGGCCCCACCGCATGCCTTGAAATAGCTTTAAATCAAAAGTGGTCCGCAGGCACCATCTTTTGTTTAAATGATGGGGCAGATTTATCTGCGAAAGATTTTATGCGCGATGCGATGTTAATGGAACCAGTGATAGCCCGCGCCATTATTGCGACAAATCCCCCGGCCACTAAGGAAGCATTTTTAGAGTTTTTACTATGGAAAAGAATGCATAGAATACAAGACGTCCCCCTGATAGAAGAATTCTTTTGGATCAATGGATTTAAAGAAAACGAATAAATATACTATAACTTCTATTTTTAATAAAACATAAATGTCTACCAATATTAGAGCATCTTCCGCCAATCTTTTAGCGCCCATCGCCTTAAAATCGCAAATGCCATTGCGCACAGACCTTGCAGAGTCCATCGTCGGCTATAGAACCATCATCAGCGACATTTTATCAGAGAAAGACCCAAGACTGTTAGTGATTATCGGCCCTTGCTCTGTTCATGATCCAGTGGCCGTCAAAGATTATGCCAGCAAATTGACCGCGTTGCAACAAAAATGCCCAAACATATTCTTTGTCATGCGCACCTACTTTGAAAAACCAAGAACCAGAAAAGGATGGTCCGGATATTTACATGACCCAGATCTGGACGGAACCAACAATATGCAAGCGGGAACACAGTTGACAAGGAAATTACTGTTAGAACTGGCCGAATTAGGCGTACCATGTGCCACAGAAACATTATCCCTAATCGCACCACAATATTTTGATGACCTCATCGCATTTGCTTGCATTGGCGCCAGAACTACAGAGTCTCAGCCCCACAGAGAACTCGCATCCGGCCTATCCGTACCCGTAGGATTCAAAAACTCCACATCTGGTTCGGTCGAAGCCGCCATCAATGCCATACACTCCGCCGCAGAACCAAAATCATTCATGGGCATCACACAAGATGGAAAAGCAGCAGTCATTCACACCACGGGCAATCAAAACTGTTGCCTTGTCCTCAGAGGGGGCACAACGCCCAACTATGAACGCGCCATCGTTCAAAAGTATGTCGAACAACTCGATTCGGAAGGCATCAACCCGGGAATCGTTGTAGATGCATCACACGGGAATTCGGGAAAAGATTGGCAACAACAAATGCAAGTCATTGATTATTTGAGCAAGGCAAGACACCCGTCCATACGCGGATTAATGGTTGAAAGCTTTATCAGAGATGGATCACAATCCGTACTAAACAAACCACTCGAATATGGCATCTCTGTTACCGACTCGTGCATTGGATTTGATAAAACAGCTGCCCTCATGATACAACTTAACAACACTATAAGATAAGTATTTTTTTATAAACTGAACATTCTAAACAAATCAACCCTATATAATAGACAGCTGACACTATCATAATGAATGATACGTATTATTCTCATCGCCATGATCGTTACCATGGCTCACGCTTTTAGTCTCGTACCATATCTAGAACGATACAGATCTACAAGAGACAGATATTCCGAAGCGGTCCGGCAATTCAAAACCGCCGCAGCAGAATACAAAACCGCAAAAGGCGCTTATCTGGCAGCGTCCAAGGCAATGCAACAAGACATGCACGATTTCGACGAATCCGAACATCCGGGCCGCAAAATTGCCAAGTTCAAAGCCACAAAACACAAACTCACTCGCATACTCGCACGAGAAATGCGCAATTGTGTCATTCATATTAAAAAAATAGAAATTGATATCCAAAAGGCGAACAACGCGCGCGAACAATCCACACAAAGACGAAGGCTAGATATTGAACCAGAACATATCGAAATGGCGACCCAACACCTTTATGAACAATTGAATATTCAAATGGATAAAGAACAACAACGGTGCAAATTTATTCAGCATGACCTCAAAACAAAGATACATGCAGTCGAACATAAAATATCCGAACTCAAAATGTTCGCCATCTAAAAAAGAATACTAGGCCATACGTTTAACTAAAAAAATAAAGAATAAGTGATTTTTATTTACATCTTATATTATGTATTAACGATGAATATTCAAGCCCGTGCGATGGATATCGTCTCTAATTTTGAGCGAACATTGACGCCATCTGTTGAAGAAATCCCCGAGCCTTCGTCGTGGTGGTCGCCGACGATGGTGATGTTGGAAGATGATCCCGATATTCCGTTGGAGATACGTCTCTATTGTGGCTGGGAACCGTTCAAAGAGCGCCGTCGTGGCGAGTGGCACTTTTTTGCGCCTCATCACGTGTTTCGTTTGCCGGAGGAGTCTGACTATTTGATTGCCCAAAAGCCCTCTAAATGGTTGATGTTTTCCTGCAAGGATAGTTGTTGGAAGATCCTTCATACGGGTCAGTTGACGAATAGTGCGAAAAGTTTTGGTGATATAGTTTCATATCTGTAGAATAAAAATTCAAAAAAAATATTTTACTAAAACTTTGGTGAAATGATTACTAAAATTTTGGTGAAATGAAAGACTAAAATTTTGGTGAAATGAAAGACTAAAATTTTGGTGAAATGAAAGTTCAGGACTCTGAAGAAATGTTTACTAAAATTTTGGTGAAATGAAAGTTCAGGACTCTGAAGAAATGATTACTAAAATTTTGGTGATTATTGCGTGTCAATGTTCTTAGTCTTTGTCACTTCCAATGTATTGGTCCATGGCTCATTATAAACGGTGACCGTGCTGCCGTCCGCAAAAGTGAACATGTAATTATAGCCGGAGACCATTTGAGATTTCACTGACGTTGGTGCGCCCTTTGCCGCAAGTTCAGCGCCTGTGTCGGGAAGTGCGAGCACCTTGGACCATATGTCGAGGTCATGCTCGCGTGGTGGTCGAGGGGCGGTCCATTCACCACCACAACGTATTCCTTGGTGATTTGCTGACAAGCTGCGGAATTGTTTGAATGACATTTTGTCAATGGTATTATCATTTATATAGTGACCAAAATTTTAGTCTTTCATTTCACCAAAATTTTAGTAAACATTTCTTCAGAGTCCTGAACTTTCATTTCTTCAGAGTCCTGAACTTTCATTTTCCAAAATTTTGGTCTTTCATTTCACCAAAAAATTGGTCAGAGATTACCAAAATTTTGGTCATCGATCCTGAACTTTCATTCGCCAATTTTTTGGTCTTTCATTTCACCAAAAAATTGGTCAGAGATTACCAAAATTTTGGTCATCGATCCTGAACTTTCATTCACCAAAAAATTGGTCAGAGATTACCAAAATTTTGGTCATCGATCCTGAACTTTCATTCACCAATTTTTTGGTGATCATTTGCCAAAATTTTGGTCTTTCATTTGCCGGCAACATTGGTCATTGAACATTTCTTCAGAGTCCTGAAAATCATTGACCAAATTTTTGGTCTTTCATTTGTCGTGACCAAAATTTTGGTCAATGTATTGTATATAAGTTGTGTTTCATCTGTTCACAATGGAAACTACAAATTTATTGGGATTAGATTGGGAACCCTATACTGGCCCCAAAAAACCAAAAGATACGTTTCAAAAATCATTGATCGGAAGAGCTCTAACAAGTTGCAATACAAAATGGTTTAAGACATCTTGGTTAGGCATATTTATTTATACAACAGTGGCATGTCTCAATTATCTCATCGGTTATTATGGTATTTACAGAGGAATGGGCTGGAATACACCTGTCCATAGCCGTGTCCGTATTTTCGGGGACCTGGTGACAGTGGGTTGGTTTGCGTTAGGGTTTGTGTCATTGCCTTGGCATCAGTGGGAGGAATTGACGTGGATAAAGACTCGTGATTGGGCTGGTTTCGGTCGTTTTATGGCCTGGTGGTTGGGAACGATAATGACTTTCTTTGTGTATGGTTGGATGGGCGAGGATCCGTTGTTTCAGACTTCGCTTGCATCTGATTTGTCTGCAGATCAGAGAGCTGTGTATGTGGTTGTGTTTACTGTTATATTTGCGATTGTGATTTATTGGTTTGGCAAGTTATGTCCCTGTGGTAAGTTCAAGCGCATGTGCGATCCTGAAACTTCTCGTAAAGTTATTTTCATCCGTATATTGTCGTTATTGGCTTCATTATTTGTGATTTCATATCTCGTGTGTGATTCTGAATCATGTGAGTATCATTTGCATCATTGGTGGTTTGGTTTTGTATTGATAATGCTTTCGTCGGCATCGTTGGACAATTGGTTTGATTATTTTTTGCAGGGAATATTTTGGACGTTTTTAACAGAATCGATTTTCAATTATGGTTTGGTATTTGGTAGGTTTTTTATTTAACAAAAAAAAAGATTAATTAAAGTCTAGTCTTGGTATGTATTCTAGTTTTCTTTGTTGTCTGCCACCCGAAGATGATTTTACAAAACAATATACAATGTTGGACACAGCAAACAATATGAATAAGCCTGCTCCTATGAGTCCTGAAATGGAGAGCTCGCTTATTTTTGCCTGAAGATTTTTAATTTCTTGTTCTGCAAATATGTCGATACCGTCTCCTTTTTCGCCCTTTTCGCCTTGAAACCCTTGTATGCCTTGGTCTCCGCGGTCGCCCTTTCCTCCTTGTTCGCCCTGGAGGCCTATTTCTCCTTGTGGACCTTCGGGACCAATTTCACCTTGGGGTCCTTCTTCGCCTTGTTCTCCCTGTTCGCCTTGAATGCCTTGAATGCCTTGAATGCCTTGTTCTCCTTCTTCGCCTTGTTCGCCTGTGGCACCGACTGGTCCACCGAAGTCACCTTTTGGTCCTGTTGGTCCCATTGCTCCGGTATCCCCTTTTGGTCCTTGTGATCCGGTATCACCTGTTATACCGCGGTCTCCGTCGTCTCCTTTTTCGCCTCGTATTCCCACGGCATCAACGCCGGCGACTCCTTGTATGCCTTGTGGTCCTATTTGCCCTGGGGCACCTTCTGGGCCTCTAAGTCCGACTGCCGCAGCGCCGACTTCTCCTTTTGGGCCTTGTGGTCCTACATTTCCTTGTGGTCCTACTGATCCTCGATCTCCGTCATCGCCTTTATCACCTTTGGTACCTTTATCACCTCTCTCTCCTTTGTCGCCCTTTTCGCCTTTGTCTCCGTCATCGCCTTTATCGCCTTTGACTCCAATCCCCTCCGGTCCTTCTTTACCTTCATCGCCTTGTTCTCCTTTATCGCCTTGGTCACCTTTCTTGCCTTGGCTACCTTCTTGTCCCCTTAATCCATGTGCCCCTGTATCACCGCGTGTACCCTGAAGACCTTGTGGACCAATTTTGCCGTCTTCTCCGTCGCGACCGTCTTCTCCGCGCTCTCCCTTAAGACCTTGGATACCTTGGATACCATGGAGACCGTCTCTCCCTCTAGCGCCCGTAGCGCCAACGTCTCCCTTTTCGCCTTTTCTACCATCTTCGCCACGTTCCCCTTTTTCGCCATCTCTTCCCTGTTCTCCGCGGTCACCTTTCTCTCCTTTGGCGCCATCACGGCCTTGTTCGCCACGTTCCCCTTTTTCGCCTTTGGCTCCGTCGCGTCCTTGTTCTCCTTTTTCGCCTTGTTCTCCTTTGTCGCCCTTTTCGCCTTTGTCTCCATTTCCACCAGTGTCTCCTTTGGCACCATCTCTGCCTTGTTCTCCCTTTTCGCCTCGTTCGCCTTTGAGACCCTGATCCCCTTTGGCGCCATCGCGTCCAGCTTCACCTCGTTCGCCCTTTTCTCCTCTATCTCCTTGTTCACCTTTGGCACCATCGCGTCCTTGTTCGCCTTTATCACCATCTCTTCCCTGATCTCCTTTCTCACCCTTGGCGCCATCTCTGCCTTGTTCTCCATTTTCACCACGTTCGCCTTTGAGACCTTGTTCACCTTTGGCACCATCTCTGCCGTCCTCTCCTTTGGCGCCATTTTCGCCCTTTTCACCATCACGGCCTTGATCACCCTTTTCTCCCTTTTCTCCCTTGAGACCTTGGTCACCTTTGGCACCATCTCTACCATCCTCTCCTTTGTCTCCTTTCTCTCCCTTCTCTCCACGTTCTCCTCTATCGCCTTTGAGGCCATCTTCTCCGCGCTCTCCTTTGGCGCCATCACGGCCATCTTCGCCTTTATTACCGTCCTCTCCTTTGGCACCGTCTCTACCTTGTTCCCCTTTATCGCCTTTGGGTCCTTGAACGCCTTGTTCACCCTTGGCACCATCTCGGCCATCCTCACCTTTATTACCGTCCTCTCCTTTGGCGCCATCTCTTCCCTGTTCCCCTTTATCACCTTTGGGTCCTTGAACGCCTTGTTCTCCCTTGGCGCCATCTCGTCCATCTTCACCTTTGTCTCCGCTGGTTCCAGTGTCGCCTTTTGGACCAGTCTCGCCCTTGTGACCCATTTCTCCTCTATCTCCTTTAGGACCAGTGTCGCCATGTTGTCCATCCTCTCCTTTGTCTCCACGGTCACCTTTTGCACCGATATGACCAGGAAGACCCACGGTCCCGGTTTCACCTTTGGCACCATCTTCACCGCGCGATCCTTGTAACCCATCACGGCCTTTATCACCTTTCATACCTATATCGCCTTTGGCACCCTTTTCTCCAGTATCTCCGCGTTCGCCCTTGGTACCAGTATTTCCTTTATCGCCTTTGGCGCCAGTATCGCCAGTATCGCCCTTAAACCCCTGAACGCCTGGATCGCCACGGTGGCCATCATGACCCGGTACCCCACGAGGGCCGCGTTCGCCAGTATCGCCGGTATCGCCATTGGGCCCTTGATCGCCTTTGGGGCCAGTCTCGCCTTTGGGGCCGGTATCTCCATCATGACCGGTCTCTCCACGAAATCCTCTATCGCCTTTAAAGCCCTGAATGCCTTGTTCGCCAGGACGGCCATCATGACCATGTTGCCCTTGGGGACCAGCCTCGCCCGTATTGCCGGTATCTCCTTGGGGACCAGTCTCGCCTATATTGCCGGTATCTCCCTTTGCACCTGTCTCGCCGTCACGACCATCCCTGCCTCTTGTGCCCTGTTCGCCGGTATCGCCTTTGGCACCCTTTTCCCCAATATCTCCACGAATACCTTGGATACCTCGCGGACCAATTTCACCGGTATCTCCACGCTCTCCCGCATCTCCCGTGGAACCTTTATCGCCTTTAAATCCTTGAATACCTTGGATACCTCGCGGACCAATTTCACCGGTATCTCCACGCTCTCCCGCATCTCCCGTGGAACCTTTATCGCCTTTAAATCCTTGAATACCTTGAGGACCAATCTGGCCAACATCACCACGATCGCCTTTGTCACCCTTTTCACCACGATCGCCCTTAAACCCCCGAAGGCCTGGACTACCACGTTCACCTTTTGCACCAGTTGGTCCAGGAATTAGGGCGTGGACGTCATGGTCGTGATCGTGATCGTGATCATAATCATGATCATAATCATAATCATAATCGTCTAGTGAATCGACGTAATGGTCGTAAGCAGTATGATATGGACGATTTCCACCCAATTGACCAGGCGATTCTTTCTTTAATTCACTTTTTGCTGATTTATAAGAGTCTTCAAACTCGTTTAAAGAACTAGAATCGACAGCTATACATATTGATAAACATATCAATAAATACAATTTCATTTAGACAAATTGTACTACATTTATAGGGATTTTATGTAAAGTATGAATATTTATTAAAATTTTTTTATTATATTTTCCTGTTTTTATTCGTGTGGCACATACAACGAGTTTATGGTCGTATCCGTTCCAGATTCTTTCGTGTGGTCTGTACCGACGTCTGGGTTGTTCCCATTGGCGTTTGCTATGGCTTTGCCACCGTTTTGCCATTCGCGGAAATTGGGAGCTGTTTCTTCTAAGATTTTCACAAGATCTTCCAGATAGTTTGCAACCTTTAAAAGTGTTTGCATCTTATCTGCACATTCGTATCTGCCAGCATCTCTACCGGAGAAAATCAACGCCAGTTCCCCATTCAATTCATTCTCAACATTATCAATGCCTCCACAATTTTGGCCTGAATAATCGTCATCGCCTACAAGCTCATCGCCTTGGGTGGCATATTTATAGAATCTAGCGTGTTGATTGTCGTTATATTGCGACACGCCGCCGGCCGTCTTTTCCCAATCACCCCTCTCAGAGTTCACGAAATCCTGGCGCCACATCCACAATTTTCTTCCAGTGTGTTCCCATTCATGAATAGCTTTCAAATGTCTTTTGGCCTGTTCCGTGAATGTTCCCATAGGTTGCGTTCCAGTTTTATGGTTGCCATGAAAGCTGCCTCCTCCGACTGGCAGATCGCCTGTATGTTCGCCCAGATCCAAACCATCCCTTCCATATGGTGCTACACCTTCGGTGCCCTGAGAGCCGTCTCCAACACCGTTCATGACATCATCCAGTGCTGGATGCGTATTTTGATGTGCTGGATGCGTATTTTGATGTGCTGGATGCGTATTTTGATGATGAAATTTTAACGCTTGAGCCCTCATATCATTGGCGTATTTAGTCAATTTAGCAAATGGCTGGATAACTTTTACGGTATTTCTATAACCTTGCCACATTTTGGAGCATCTCAACGGATCATCCGGTTTTTCAAGGGACTGGTAGTATCCGATCGTGCCATAGATCTTATCTTGTGCTGCTTGAACAATCTTCTTATTGCAGGGAAGATCCGGTAACATGTTGTTGCCGCCTGCATTTGGTACACCCATACCACCAGCCGATCGCGCGTGCATCCACTCTGCATTTTCACTATTGGCTTGCTCAAACGTCTCCTTCCACATCCATAGACTACGCCTTTTGTGTTCCGATTGCTTTAATCGGCGCCAGGGCGTTCCGGGTACGTTACCAGCTGGCATGTCAGATCTTCCTTTCTGGAATTGTGCCGATGCACCACCGGCAATGGGCTCAAATGTGTAATCCGCATTTACTGGGTTAGTTGTGGCGTCAACCACAATCTTTCCCTTATTTACTTTGTACGTTTTTTCTAAATTTTCAATCGGATCGGCAATATCCAATAAAACGTCCAATTCGTCAAGGCATTCTTGGTTACCGTCCACCGGAACACTAAAAATAGTCGTCAATTGCTCCAAAAGACGATTTTCGCGCGCGACAATTTCTGCAACTTCGCAATTGTCGTTTATGCCCATCTTGTCGCCATATATACTGTCATCGAATTCATTTACGGCGTCGCCTTGTTCATCGGGAATGTAATGCTGCTTCCACATCCATAGACTGCGGCCTTTCTTGGACCATTCTCTTAAATGGCGACGCCATGGCTTCTTTGGCATTAAGGGATTGTCGGCCTTCCACAGGCCGGTATTTGTGCCGATCCCGTTCATAATATTTTTACTGATCGGGTTATCTTCTGGTTCTGCCGTTTGCCGTTTTGTTTCATAACCCAGGATAGCTTTGGCGGTGTGTTCGGCCACAGAATTATGGGCGAGGACATTGTTCAAATGCGATCTAATTTTGGTGCATCTAACAACGTCATCGGGTTTGCCCGTTTTCGTCATTTTTACCACCGCTTCAATCACTTCTTTTTGCTTAGGCTTAATCATCCCTGGCTCACAGACGGGATCAGGCGTGGTGTGGACGCCGGACGGATTCCCTTTCCAACGCCAACGCGCGCGTTGCCAATCTGCATTTTCATTTTTGTCGTAGTCCATGGCCCACATCCACAATTTCCGCGAAGAGGCGCTATTTTTCTCGGTTGCTCTAAGATGTTTTTGTTGAATTTGTTCTTCCGCAGAAACTTGACCGGCACAAAGTGCAAGGCCTACTATAATACCCTTTGCTATGGAAGACATTTTTAATTAAAAGTGTACCCTTTATATAGTGTTGAAAATAAAAGTAAATATTTAAACTTATGAAAAATCAGAATGTGCTAAAAGATCTGGATGCGCGGCTAATTTCTCAAGGTTGTCCAGGGTCAAATCATCCGCGCTAATAGAATGCAAACTCATTGATTCCAAAGGACGTGATGATTCCAACGAATGAGACGACAATTCTTCGATATCACTACGAGACAAAAACATAGAGTCCATGTTATTGCTTTTTAAAATAGTATTTAAATTATCGGGATTCGATGAAATTTTTTCGAGCTGATCGAAATCAAGACCAATCAGGCTTCGATGTCTGACTTTGTTTTTCAACAAAGTTTCGTGACTGCTTGCCGAGACAGATGCAAATGCCAAACACGCGAGAGTAAAATATTTATTCATGATATAATTATTTTTATAAATGTATATACTGTCTTTTTTTAATTAGTTTCGTTACCATCCTTGTGACCACCAATCATCTTTTTCTATTTCCAATGAATCGTCATTTATTTCGGGATTAATGGCGCCCAGAGTCATTGGCTCGTCGCTCAGAGTCATTGGACTGGCGCCCAGTTCTTGGAACGGCGACGAAGCTTGTAAATCCCCAAATATACTTTCCGGTTGTCTCATAAGTTTCTCCAAATCGTCTTCGTCTAATTTATCAACGTCGATAAGCTTTCTAGATTTTTTCATCAGAGACATCAATAATGTATTTGGACGTCTTGGCAGTACAGACACAGACGACTCCGGAGAAAGTGCCGAAGCGGTGGCAACTGAAAGAAGAACAATACCACAAAACATTTATAGAGTACGACTTATAATATATACTGTATTTTTTTACATTCGGTGATCTTCCAGAAATACCCTGATATTTTCTACAGTGTGAAATTTAGATTCTGAGCTGCCTGTTTTCCAGTAAGAGTCTTGCAAAATATTGAGATGATTAACGTCTTCAGAACGTAAATTGAAATTGCGAAGGTAACTTATCTCACCAGACTGAATGTGTGAAGATTCGTCAGTAGACAAACGGCGATCAGCTTTTCCTTGATTTTGATGATGGTTTAATTGCTTTTGATTTTGCTGATGGATTATTTGAGTATAAATCTTAGTAGCCTTAACATAAGCGTCGCGAGCAGCTTTGTACGGCGAGGTTGTCAGTTGTAAGGTTTTGGCAGATTTAAGATAGCGCTCGCGGCGTTCATGGAACTCCGTTTCAAACACGCCCAAAGTATCGTCGTTCTGTAATTTCGCCAGAATCAAGTCGTTAATATCTTCGCTCCCGGTCAAACGACGTCTGTATGTGGGCAGTTCAAAATCTCCTTTTGCCGCATCTGTATAACTTTCGGATGCTATCTTGTATGCTTGCATAGAAGCTTGGTACGGTCCAAAATCTCTCTTAAACTCTTTAACTGCCAACGCGTATAGGTTCCTAGCATTCTTATAGCGACAACCGTACAAATCGAGCGACCATTGGCCATCACTGACGTGTGGAAGATTGGCACAGTCTTTCTGTTCTAATTTTGCATCGGTCGCCTCGTTTGCTGCAGATACCATAAAAAGGGCAAACATCGAGAATATAATAAGTTTCATTTTAGTTGTGTTTATTGATATTAAATAGTGTATTTTTGTAGAACGTTTAATATAGAAATGGAGAACAGAATAAAATATTTATATAACGAATTTAGGTTTATTTAATCTAACTGGGTAGTTAAGAACTGCTCAATCGACTGGGCAGTGTGGAACTTAGACTCAGAGCTATCGGCTTTCCAGTAGGCGTCCTGGAGAACTTTCAAGTGCTTGGCGTCTACCGATTTAAGAACAAGATCCTTGTGGTCAGAAGAGGCGGCTTCCAACATAGCAGAGGTGGCCGATGGTTCGGCGCGAAGATGACGTCTTTCGTACAAACTCTTGGTGTATGTGGCGGTGGCAGCGACATAGGCGTCGCGGGCAGCCTTGTAAGGACCAGTAGCCAACTTCAGTTCGTTCGCAGCCTTGAGGTAAGCGTCGCGGGTGGCTCTGTAGGTGGTCGCATAATCTTCGAGATCGAAGGCATTGGCAAATGTAAGGAATCCGAGCATGGCCATTTTAATGAGAGTCTTCATAATTCTTTATAAAAATATTACTGGTTATATAGTGTGTTTTTTTGTTTATCGATATGGGTATTTTATTTCAAAATCAATTGCTCTATAGACTGAGCCGTCTTGTACTTCACTTCGGAATTTTTAGTCTTCCAATATAAATGTTGGAGTATAACAAGTTCTCCACTCTTTTTCCTCGACAACTTTTCAACCAACACATGACGCGAACGCTTTAAAAGCCTTGCCGTCGAAACTGGTATAAATTCATCGGATTTGAAAAATTCTCGGGGGCGGCTACTTCTCAAACGTTTTTTACCTTGCTGTTTCAAAATCTTTTGGATCTGTTCAACAATATTAAACTTTTCCTCGGATGATTGCGACTGCCAGTACGATCCTTGTAACAGTTGCAATTTAGTCAATGATTCCTTTGAAACACTATTTGAAAGACGGCGATCGTGATAAAGCTTCGACAATGGTTTAGCACCTTCTTCTTTGATCAATTCCCGCACGTCGTCAGTGCTTACCGTCATCAAGTCGCCGATATCAAAATCACCAGACGCGATATTCGACGATAGTGCATCGGTCATCGACATAAAAGCCTCGCGACGAGCGTCATATATGTTCGCTGCCTTCCTAACCTGATCCGTCACAGATAAATACCTTGCCGTCATTCCTTTGTAAAATGTATAGGCCTTATACAAAGGGTGATTCTGCTCAAAAGTTCCAGAAAAATGCTTTGCATGCTTGTCCTTTTCGTCGGCAACATCCTTACGGTAACCCATCTGAGTTTGTTCGTGCTTGGCGCGTTGATCATAATGATAGCCAGCAGGCGGCGCGTGGCGATCCTTCCAATATTTATTATCATCTCCGTCCCAATCGGCTTTTTCTTCCAAACGCCTGTGGCCAGCGAACGAATTTATCTTTTGATTTAAACGATACGCAGCATCACTCTGGCGTTTTGGCAATGCAGTGAATTTGCCTTCATGTCCAATATCTTTCTCAATATAAATCAATGTCCCCCTTACAAACGCATCTCTGGAGGATTTATATGGTGGCGCCACCTTTTCCAACTCTGCCAACCAGTAGAAATAATCATCGCGCGCTTTTTCATACGGAGTTTCGTAGTTATCCAACATAAGATTGTCGTAATCAGGGCCAGAAATTGTTAGTCTGGATGATACTAGTCCGAATACCTCTTGTGGGTCTGCCGTCACAAGAGGATTCTCTACACCCAACTGTTTATGCTCATTACTCCCCCAACATTTGACTGTTTTGTCCTCAAGAAGAGCACATGTGTGCGACCCGCCCGCAGAGATAGCTTTTACATTTGAAAGACGGCGATCGGACCAGGGGAAAACCCCCACCTGTTGTGGGGTTGCCGTATCTACATCGGCCGTATCTACATCGACCGTATCTACACCCAACTGTTTATCCTCATTATCCCCCCAACATTTGACTGTTTTGTCCTCAAGAAGAGCACATGTGTGCTTCTCGCCCGCAGCGATAGCTTTTACATTTGTGAATTTTATAAATGGTTCTAGATCAGTATGTTTGTAACACTCTCCACCTGTTTCTACACCCACCTGATTATATTCATTCTCCCCCCAACATTGGACTGTACCATCAAGAAGAGCACACATGTGCTTCTCGCCCACAGCGATAGCTTTTACATTTGATAGACCTCCTATATTTCTCGCTAAACCACCCCAACCTTCACAAAACATATGCCCATAACATTTGACTGTACCATCCTCTGAGTCGCGCGCAATAGCACATGTGATTTTGTCGCCCGCAGCGATAGCTTTAGATGAGTCCATGGTTAATAGTGGGGTTGCATGATCATCATGGCCCATTGCCCTTCTCCCCCAACATTGGACTGTACCATCCCCAAGAAGAGCACATGTGCGGGCAGTTCCTGCAGCGATAGCTTTTACATCTGATAGACCTTCTACCTGTTGTGGGTCTGGCGAAAAGTTAGGATGCACTACACCCAACTGTTTATGCTCATTACTCCCCCAACATTGGACTGTACCATCCCCAAGAAGAGCACATGTGTGGGCACTTCCCGCAGCGATAGCTTTTACATTTGATAGACCTTCTACCTGTTGTGGGGTTGCCTGATCGGAACCACCACCCCACCGACCCAACTGTTTATGCTCATTATTCCCCCAACATTTGACTGTACCATCAAGAAGAGCACATGTGTGCGCCCCGCCCGCAGCCAGACTGACGTCAATGGCCGCGACCATACTACTTGACATTGTAGAAACAATCATTACCGTTTGAAAAAATTTCATGATATTATTATTTAGAGATTCCTTTTATAGTATAAATAAATGACCGTTGTTTTATTGATTCAAAATTTCTTGGACAAAGGCGATTTATGTGGGTTACATTTTGAGTGGTTTTTCCGATAGGATCGCCTGTTTGATGAGTTGCCATTCCTTTTTCGTTTTTGAATCGGCTTGTGACAAATTTTGAATGGCATGAGCTAGCGACCGTATTGGGTGTTTATGGTCTGGTCTTTGTGACTGGAATACGAGAACAACGCCGACGACATGTGCTACAACAGCTGCCACTAAAAAACCAAAATTGTTGGACGTCACAAATATGACATAAATAATATGGATCAATGTGTTGGCGAGAGCATATCCCGCTATTTTCCCGATATTCCGTGTACTCGCCGGGACCGATAGAGCTTCCCTGTGAATTTGTTTCGTATTTGTGGTTAATTTGTGTTTTCCGGCCAGTATGGTCATATATAATATGAGTATGGTCATGTATAAGGAGACACTGGAACAGGTAATACCCAACATGTTTATTTTTGTGGACATAAAAGCCGAATCTTTGGTCTCGCACATTCGTGTTCACTCGTTTGATTTTAAATAGTATATTTCGTCGGGTGAACTGAAAGAGTTTTCTGATCTATTTAGGCCGATAAAAATAATAATAAATATGTTGGCTTTCCTTTTACAAGCTA